>Ga0207655_1000069_pt1 | contig 239968 bp, 209 predicted proteins | sample KBSM44metaG_FD_184398 | JGI IMG/M metagenome (GOLD analysis project Ga0207655, IMG submission 184398) | Miscanthus rhizosphere microbial communities from Kellogg Biological Station, Michigan, USA - KBS M4-4 metaG (SPAdes) (version 2) | ecosystem: Host-associated > Plants > Roots > Rhizosphere...
TCAGCTGGTCAACTTTAGCGTTCAGAGTCTGAACGTCTGAAGACAGCTGGTCGATTTTAGCGTTGCTTGAGCAACCAGCCAGCAGAGTTGAACCCAGGATTACCGCGCCCAGTACCAGTTTAGTACGTTTCATTTTATACCCTCTAGATTAAGTTAATCTCCATGTAGCGTTACAAGTATTGCACAAAGCTTTTTAAGTTGAGAATAAATTTTTGATGGGAACATGCTTAAATTTGATCGTTCGCTCAAAGAAGCAGCATCTGGCAGAATATGATGAAAATATTTAGCGAAAACAGAGAGATTTAATCGGATTAACCTTAATTACACAACATATTGAATAGTTATTTTCGATTTGAATTTTTCTGGTTTTAGATTAGCGATGGAATAAAAAAAGCGCCGGTTAAGGCGCTTGTTTAAATAAAGTGTGACGTTAAATCAAATCACATGCACGGAAGCGGTGTTAGTAGTTCCGCTTGGTACCAGCGCACCGGAAACCATCACGACCACATCACCTTTCTGCGCATAGCCGCTTTCCAGCGCCAGCTCTTTGCCAATGCGATAGAAATCATCGGTTGATTCAATGCGGGCGACCAGACGCGTCTCAATACCTTTGCTCAGGATCAGCTGACGTGCCGTAGTCTGGTTGGTTGTCAGCGCAAGAATGGTTGCATCAGGGAAGTACTTACGTACTGATTTCGCTGATTTTCCGCCTTCTGTGGCTACAACAATCAGCGGTGCCTCCAGTTTCTCTGCGGTCTCAACGGCACCCCGGCAGACAGCCTCCGTAATGCGCAGCTTGCGTGAGTCTTTCAGCTCATCGATGCGTGACTTCATCACGCGGTCGGTACGCTCGCAGATGGTCGCCATGATGGTGACCGACTCCAGCGGGTAGCGGCCTTTGGCGCTTTCACCTGACAGCATCACGGCGTCAGTACCGTCAAGAATGGCGTTAGCCACGTCGCCCGCTTCAGCACGGGTAGGGCGCGGATTTTTGATCATGGAGTCGAGCATCTGCGTAGCAGTGATGACCACTTTACGGGCTTTGTTGCACTTTTTGATCATCATCTTCTGCGCGAAGATAACCTCTTCAACCGGGATCTCTACGCCCAGATCGCCGCGCGCAACCATAATGCCATCAGAGGCTTCGAGAATTTCATCGAAGTTGTTCAGGCCTTCCTGGTTCTCGATTTTAGAGATGATCTGAATGTTCTCGCCGCCGTGCGCTTTCAGATGCTCGCGGATCTCCAGTACGTCAGAGCGTTTACGAATAAACGATGCGGCGACGAAGTCCACACCCTGCTCACAGCCAAAAATCAGATCGCGCTTATCTTTCTCAGCCAGCGCAGGCAGCTGAATGGAAACGCCCGGCAGGTTAACGCCTTTGTTTTCACCGAGGTCGCCGTTATTCAGCACTTCACACACCACGCTGTTTTCCGTGACTTCGGTAACGGTCATACCGATCAGGCCATCATCGACCAGCACCGTGTTACCAATTTTCAGATCTTCAGTAAAACCGCCATAGGTAACAGCGACACGCTCATGGTTACCAATCACAGACTGATCGGTTGTAAAGGTAAAGGTCTGGCCCGCTTTGAGTGAAACGTCGTTGCCACCCTCCAGCTTCATGGTGCGGATTTCCGGTCCTTTGGTGTCCAGCAGAATCGCGGCCTGATGCCCTGTTTTTTCCATGACGGCACGCATATTTGCGATGCGCTGACCATGTTCGGCGTAATCACCGTGCGAGAAGTTGAGACGCATAACGTTCATGCCGGCTTCCAGCAGCTGGGTCAGCATCTCTTCTGATTCGGTTTTCGGCCCGATAGTACAAACAATCTTGGTCTTTTTCATGTCAGATATCTGTATGTTGTGATGGATGATAAAGGTCGGTATCCGATGCGCGGAGCACCGAAGCGAAAATGTGACGATTGTGGCTACGGATAATACAGAAGTAAGAATAGGTGACAGGAACTGAGCGTGCAGGGAAGTTATGCGTTGCAGAGGCAGGCCGGCAGAGCGGCGTTGCGCAAATCATAGACATTGATGGCATAGGCACGTCAGCGCTGAAACCTTTCAGGTGAAACAACGTGCCATAGTATAATCGCTAAGTATGCGAAAACCAATATAAAAGCAGCGAGGGATATCGACCTGGATCAAGGAAAACGACGTTGCGCAAGAAGAGAAAACAGCGAAGTGGTGCGCTCTAATGGACTCGAACCATCGACCCCCACCATGTCAAGGTGGTGCTCTAACCAACTGAGCTAAGAGCGCGCAATACAGCAAACTGGTGCGTCCGAGTGGACTCGAACCACCGACCCCCACCATGTCAAGGTGGTGCTCTAACCAACTGAGCTACGGACGCACTTGGTGCGCTCTAATGGACTCGAACCATCGACCCCCACCATGTCAAGGTGGTGCTCTAACCAACTGAGCTAAGAGCGCAACACGCTGTCAGGGCGACAGCGGGGACGAATATTAACGGTACACCGGAAACCTGGCAAGGGAAAAAAACAGAAAATCCGGACGACTGACCAGCATCTGAGCGAAGCGTCGCTTTTTTCAGCATTGCGGGCCAGATAAACGCCCGCTCAGCCACTTAGCGCGCCGCGCGCGCCAGAATAACGTCTGCGGGGAGGCGCTGCATACGACGAATACGCCAGATCATCATCGCTGCGGCAGAGGTCAGACCCACAATAAAACCGCACCAGAATCCGGCCGGGCCCAGCGCCGGTACAATCCAGTCAGTCAGCGCCAGAACATAGCCTGCCGGCAGTCCCAAAACCCAGTAAGCAATCAGCGTAATGAAAAAGATTGATCGGGTATCTTTATAGCCGCGCAGGATCCCGCTGCCGATAACCTGAATAGAATCGGAGAACTGATAGATCGCTGCCAGCATCATCAGCTGGGCTGCCAGCGTTATGACCGCAGGATTTGCCGTATAAAGCGCGGCGATATCGTGACGAAACGTGACGGTAAACAGAGCAGTGCACGCCGCCATGGCAAGGCCCACGCCCTGACCGGTCCAGGCGGCGGTGCGTGCGCCTTCTGCAGAGCCTTCGCCCAGCCGGTAACCCACGCGAATCGTGGTGGCCACACCCAGCGACAGCGGCAGCACAAACATCAGTGAGCTGAAATTGAGCGCAATCTGGTGCCCTGCAACATTCACAATGCCCAGCGGTGACACCAGCAGCGCCACCACGGCAAACAGCGTGACCTCAAAAAACAGCGCCAGCGCTACCGGTAACCCCAGCGAAAACAGCCGCATGAGAATGGCACGCGAGGGCGCTGACCAGCGGGAGGCCATGCGAATATCGCGCATCGCCGGCATCCGCTGGAGCCAGAAGCGCATAACCAGGAACATCACCCAGTAGACTGAGGCGGTGGCCACACCGCATCCCACGCCGCCGAGACGCGGCATACCAAAATGGCCATAGATAAAAATGTAGTTCAGCGGGATATTGGTCAGCAGCCCGAGAAAGCCCAGCAGCATGGCGGGTTTGGTTTTAGACAGGCCGTCGCACTGGTTACGTGCCACCTGGAAAAAAAGATAGCCCGGCGCGCCCCATAGCAGCGCATGCAGGTAACCTTCCGCTTTTATCGCCAGACTGGCGTCAATATCATGCATGGCGCGGATAAGATAGCCCGCGTTCCATAGCACAACCATAATCACAAGCGCCACGGCCAGCGCCAGCCAGTAGCCCTGGCGCACCTGCTCAGCAATGCGTTCACGTCGTCCGGACCCGTTGAGTTGCGCAACGGCAGGCGTCAGTGCCAGTAGCAGACCGTGACCAAAAAGAATGGCGGGAAGCCAGATAGAGGTGCCAACAGCAACGGCGGCCATATCCGTGGCGCTTACCGCACCGGCCATAACGGTATCTACAAATCCCATCGCAGTCTGGGCTACCTGAGCGAGGATCACCGGGATTGCGAGGGTCAGCAGCTGACGCGCTTCTGTTAAATACTTCTGCACGTATCACCTGTTTAATTAAGAGAGAGCGGGAGACTATTCCCGGCGAATGCGCGCTCAGTGTAGCCAGAGCCTGCATGCGGAACAAACGATGATAACAAATTTATTTGTCTTTTATGCAACCATTGCGCATGCGCAAATTAAGTTGTGCTGGCAGGCTGTGATAAGCTAAGACAAACGCGTGGAGAGGATAGTTATGTTTACGGGTATCGTGCAGGGTGTGGCGGAAATTGTCGCCATTGAAGAGAAAGAGCTGTTTCGCACTCATACTGTTCGTCTTGATGCAGCTCTGCTGCCAGGGCTGGAGCTGGGCGCGTCTGTGGCGCACAACGGCTGCTGCCTGACCGTAACGGCCATCGAAGGCGATCGGGTCAGTTTTGATCTGATTAAAGAGACGCTGCGCATTACTAATCTGGGCGCGCTGCAGGTGGGTGACAAAGTCAATATCGAGCGTGCGGCTAAGTTCAGTGATGAAATTGGCGGGCACCTGATGTCGGGTCATATTATGACCACTGCGGAAATCTGCAAAATTATTCAGTCGGAAAATAACCGTGAAGTCTGGTTCAGACCGCAGGATGCCGGGCAGATAAAATATATTCTGCGTAAAGGTTATATCGGTATTGATGGCATCAGCCTGACGGTCGGCGATGTGACAAAAACCAAATTCTGCGTTCACCTGATCCCGGAAACGCTGGAGCGCACCACGCTGGGAAGCAAAAAGCTGGGGCATAAGGTCAATATCGAAATCGATCCCCAGACGCAGGCAATTGTGGATACCGTTGAACGCGTTATGGCGCAGCGTGAAGCAGACCTGATTGCTGCGGCAACCTCACCGGGCGGTGCGGCAGAATAACCTTTGTAAAAGGCGCGCCATGCGCCTTTTTCATCTAGCGCGCCACGCGCAGCCCGCCTTCATAGCCGTGACTGAACACAACCTGCCACAGCTGAATGTCCCGGGCGCGAAAGGCGCCAGCACACGCGTTAAGGTAATAGCTGAACATCCGCCTGAAGCGCTCATCGTAGCGGGCAGAGAGCTGCGGCCACGCGTCCTGGAAACGCGTATGCCACGCCATCAGCGTGGTGTCATAATCGGTCCCGAAGTTGTGCCAGTCCTCCATGATAAAATAAGGCTCACTGGCGTCCGCTATCTGTCGCACGGAGGGCAGGCAGCCGTTCGGGAAAATATATTTATCGATCCACGGATCTACGCGCATATCGGTCCTGACCGCCCCGATGGTATGCAGCAGAAAAAGGCCACCGGGTTTCAGATTGCGATTCACCACTCTGAAGTAAGTCGCATAATTTTTCGGGCCGACATGTTCAAACATGCCCACGGAAACAATGCGATCAAACTGTAGTGCAAGATCGCGATAATCCTGCAGCAATATTGTGACGTCCAGGCCGGCGCAGCGCTGCTGTGCCATTTTCTGCTGCTCCTGAGAGATAGTGACGCCATATACGCTGACACCGTAGCGGCGGGCAGCAAACTCCGCCAGCCCGCCCCAGCCACAACCGATATCCAGCAGAGACATGCCGGGTTCAAGCTGCAGTTTGCGGCAGATCAGATCCAGTTTTGCTTCCTGCGCCGCATCCAGCGTTTCCGCATGATGCCAGTAGCCGCAGGAGTATTGCATAAACGGGTCGAGCATCAGGCGGAAGAGGTCGTTACCCAGATCATAGTGCGCTTTGCCAACCTGCCAGGCGCGCTTTTTTGATTGCAGATTGGTGATCCGGGCTGCGGCGATGCGCAGGGTATCTTTGAAGTGGTGCGGCAGCTGCTGATCAAGATGATGCCTGAGCGCGCGATGAAAAAACATATCCGGTCGTTCACACGTCCACCATCCATCCATGTAACTTTCGCCCAGACCCAGGGAGCCTTCCTGCAGTACGCGCTTAAAAAAGTCAGCGTGATGTACCTGAATATCCCACGGTCGTGAACCATTAACGCGAATATCTGCCTGTTCAAGTAACTCCCGGACGATACGGAACCACGGATTCTCTTCGGGACTTACCGCTTCTGCACATGATGAACTCATAGCTTCTCCATCACCTTGTAAACGTGACCTGTGAAACAGGAGGGTCTGCATCAGGTCTGTGAAAGAACGCAGGGTCGTGCCGTGCGCAGCTAAACCACATTAACAGAGGTATGAATAGTCCGGATTTGCGCGAGGCGCAGTCGTCTGGCCACACGCAGGCACCGTCCCGGAAATACCGGACGCGCTTTTATTGTTTTGACCGACAGACGAGCCAGTGACCCGCAGCGCGACTGCGCGGGCGGGTCACTGTCAGGTAAAATAGCGCGAGGCCGGCTCAGGCGTTCTCTTCGCAGGGATGGGGGATGTCAGCGGATTTTACTGTCGCACGCTGCCAGATGAAGCCCACCCAGGCAAGAACCACCGTACTTACCATTACCAGCGTAGTGTGATAAAGCGCCTGCTGCAAACCCGCTGAGACAATCAGACTGGCAAGGAAGCATAAGCCAAGCTGCAGCAGATTCTGTAAACCCGCTGCTTTACCGCTGGCATGCGGGAACGGCGCCAGCGCGCTGGCAACCACAATCGGGTAGATAGCGCCGTTTGCCAGAGCCATACCGCAGAAAGGCAGCAGCAGGGCAAACAGCGACGGGGCGGGCTGCAGCGCAACCGCAAACAGGCTCACAATGCTCAGGCTGTAAATCAGCAGCAGCCACGGCAGCAGCTGCGCACCCTGGAAACGATTAAGCAGCGCACGACAGCCAAAACCGCCAATCAGAAAGGCAATCGTCTGCGGCACATAGCTAAGCCCGATATCTGCCGGGGTTAAGCCTGCCGCCGCCAGAATAAAGGGTGAACCTGTCAGCCAGGCAAAAAAACTGGCAGAGCAGGCGGAGTAAATCAGGACATTGCCGCTATAGGCGCGGGTTGCCAGCAGCGCCAGCCAGCCAGGCTGATCGCCGCGCGCTGCAGGAGAAATTCGCGGCGAGCGGAGCTTAAGCGTCCCTGCCAGCAGCACCAGCGTAATCAGCGTCAGCACCAGGAAGATAGTACGCCAGTGAAAATGGCTCATCAGCCAGGCGCCCAGCAGCGGAGCCAGAGCGGGAGAGAGCGCAACCAGCGGCATGATAGTGGCAAACACTTTATTGGCCTGCGCTTTAGGGTAGCGATCGATAACCAGCGCCTGCCAGCTTACGGCGGCGGCGCACACGCCCACGGCCTGAATAAAACGCAGTGCCAGCATCAGCCAGACGTTGTCTGCCCACAACATGGCCAGACAGCTCAGGGCAAATATCGACAGGCCAGCCAGGAGAACCGGTTTGCGGCCAATACGGTCAGAGAGTAATCCCCAGCCTACCTGCGCACAGGCAAAGCCCGCCAGAAACAGGCTCAGGCTGGCGCTGATAACACCCGGTGCGGTGGCAAAGTCACGCTGCATGTCGCTGAATGCAGGCAGATACATATCCGTGGCAAGAAAGCCGAGCATGCTCAGCAGCGCCAGATAAGGCAGAAATCCTTTTGAAGACATCACTATTTTTCTCATTTGGCAGGGAAACGCGAAGGAGTGTAAAAGGGTGCAGTCAGCTTTGTGAAACGCTAATATTTGCAGAGTGCTATTAAATTTTTTGAAGGCAAAAAATATGTGGTCTGAATATGCGCTTGAGGTGGCAGATGCCGTGGCTCGCACCGGAAGTTTCAGCGCGGCGGCACAGGAACTGCACCGCGTGCCTTCTGCCATCAGCTATACCATCAGGCAGCTGGAAAGCTGGCTTGCCGTGGAGCTGTTTGAACGCCAGCATCGGGAGGTGGTCCTGACGCCGGCAGGCGAGCATTTTGTGCGTGAAGGGCGCTCTGTTATCAAAAAAATGCTGGCGACGCGACGTCAGTGTCAGCAGCTGGCCAACGGCTGGCGCGGCCAGCTCAGTATTGCCGTAGACTGCATTGTTAAGCCGCAGCGCACGCGCCAGCTGGTTAAAGATTTCTATCGCCATTTTCCCGATATGGAGCTGATCATTAGCTATGAGGTGTTCAACGGCGTATGGGATGCGCTCGCCGATGGCCGGGTTGACGTGGCCATTGGTGCCACGCAGGCGATCCCGGTCGGCGGGCGCTTTGCTTTTCAGGATATGGGTGCCCTTAACTGGCGCTGCGTGGTCAGTCCGGATCATCCGCTGGCGCAGAGCGCACATCCTGATGAAGAGGCGCTGCGCGCATGGCCGTCGCTGGTGCTGGAGGATACGTCGCGCGCACTCCCGCGTCGTATGACATGGACGCTGGATAATCAGCGCCGGCTGGTGGTGCCGGAGTGGGAAACCGGGATCGACTGCCTGCAGGCTGGCCTGTGCGTGGGGATGATCCCGGGACATCTGGCGCGGCCGCTACTGGATAGCGGCGCGCTGGCAGAACTGATCCTGCCGCAGCCTTTTCCGGACAGCCCCTGCTGCGTCAGCTGGGCCGGGCAGCGGACATCACCGGCACTGACGTGGCTGCTGGCTTACCTGGGTGATGCTGAGACGCTAAACCATGAGTGGCTCAGCGAACGCCGCGCTTAGCGGCGATAGTCGCGAAACGGACCGTCCCCGACAGAGCGACGCTCAATCAGGCTGGGCTGAACTTCAATCGTTTGCGGCTCTTCGCGTTTGCTGGTGATGCGATCCAGCAGCATCTCCAGCGCTTTCTCGCCCAGCTGCGCTTTAGGCTGATGCACCGTCGTCAGCGCCGGCGTAAAGTAGCGGGCATTGCGCACATTGTCATAGCCGATCACCGAAATATCCTGCGGAACGCGCAGACCCATCTCATCGGCGGCGCAGATCGCGCCCATTGCCATGATATCGCCGCCGCAGAACACAGCGGTAGGGCGTTGCTTCTGGCTCAGGATCTGCTGCATCGCCTGATAACCCGATTCAGGCTCAAAATCGCCCTGGACGATCCACTCGGCACGCACCGTGATCCCCGCTTCATGCATCGCCTGTAAAAAGCCGGCGTGCCGTCCGCCGCCGGTATTACGCTCCAGCTGACCCGGAATCGCGCCAATATCGCGATGACCACGCTCGATCAGGTAACGACCGGCCAGATAGCCGCCCTGGAATGCGTTATCCTGTACGGTATCAGTAAAATCACCGCGTGAAGCGCCCCAGTCCATCACCACCATCGGGATATTACGATTCTCTTCCAGCATCTGGAGCAGATCGTCCGGATACTCAGAGCACATCACCAACAGGCCATCGACCCGCTTTTGCGCCATCATCGACAGATAGGCGCGCTGCTTTTGTAAGTCGTTATGCGCATTGCCCAGTATCAGCGTATAGCCCTGAGCGAAGCAGTGATTCTCAATTGCTTCAATAATTTCAGCAAAGTAGGGGGCTTCACTGGAGGTTGCCAGCAGACCCAGCGTCTTAGTGTGATTGACCTTCAGGCTGCGGGCGACAGCGCTGGGAGAATAGTGCAGCGCTTTAATTGCTTCCCACACGGCATTACGCGTCTCTTCAGCGACAAAGCGCGTTTTATTGATGACGTGCGAAACCGTGGTCGTTGATACGCCAGCGCGTTTTGCCACATCTTTAATTGTTGCCATGAAAATGGACCTCTTAAACCTATCGCAACTTTATGATAAGTATAGTGTTAAACGTTTGCGTCTGCGCAGGGTTTTCTGCCCGATTTCAGCATAAAAATGGCTGATTTAAGGCGAGTAATTAACCGTGGCAGATAATGACAGCAGCGTGCGCAAAAGGTGTTGCGCAACGAAAGGCGGCGATTCTAGCAAGGTGAGAGTCATAAAACGAGATGTTTACCTGCGGCCAGGCGAAAATAATTCTATTCCGGCGATAGATACGAAAGCGTGTGGTACAGGCAGAAAGCGGCAACGGAGACTTCAGGTGCAGTGCGGCTGCTGATAACTGCCGTGACCTTGCGGCTGTGCCGGCGTGAAGCGCGAATGCGTTACGCCGTGCGGTTCTGCGTGTTGCGCAACCGTTAGCGAATGGTTTTAGGGGTCATCATACGGCGTGCGCCAACATAATGTTTCTGCCAGTAATCTTCACCCAGCGCGCTGATCTGAATATCCTTGCCGGTGCGCGGCGACTGAATGAATTTGCCGTTACCCAGATAAACGCCAACATGATCGGCGGTCCCGCGATTATTGATGCGGAAAAACACCAGATCGCCTTTCTCCAGCATTTCACGCTTGATGGGGGCAGCGTCGCGCAGATGATACATTTCATTGGCTGTACGCGGCAGTTTAAAACGAACCAGATCTTTATAGGCGTACCAGACCAGACCACTGCAGTCGAATCCGGTAAGCGGAGAGGTGCCACCCCACTGATAAGGTTTGCCCAGCTGGCCCATGAGTTTAGTCATGGCGGTTTCACGTGCTTTCTGATAGCGCAGGCGGTGAGATTTACTGAGCCTGACACCGGTCAGCGTATCGGTGGTCTCTTCTGCTGCCACTGTTTTCCGGCTGGTACGCTGATGACCATATTTTTTACCGGCAGAGGGTGCAGCCCCTTTTTTGCGGGCGGTGCGTGTAGTGGCAGAAGGCTCTGCGGGGAGGTTTTTTTTGGTTTTAACTTTTTGTACAGGCGTGACGCGTGTTTTTTTAGCCGACGTTTTAACCGGGCGTCGTTTGCGGCGCTCATCATCGCGCGCGCTCTTTTTCTCCGCTTTCTGCAGGCTGGCGTTAACCGGCTTGTGCGGTGAAGCAGCGGCCACGTTAAAAAACAGCTGAGCAAAAGCCAGTATGAAAAGCGTAATCAGTAAACGCATAGTCCGGTTACAGGTTCGGCAGGCTGCAGAAGCAGACCGCGGCAATATTAGAAAATTCTGATCAGCGATCAGCGCCGGATTGATTCTAATCCACTTTTTTTACAAAAGGTAAGGTCTTTTTTATTAAATAGCTCATAGTAGTGGCTGTGTAGCAAAAATGAGCAGTTTCAGGTGTTTAACACAGCAGGTTTATTGCTAATCGTGTATTAATACACACTTCGTCATACGCCTGGGGCAACAAACTTAACAAACATGGCGATTCAGGCTGCAACGAGACAAATTCTCGTTTTCAGTCACGGGACGAAGTCGCTACAATAAACAAACACGAAGTGAAGAATTAAGGAAGGCAAAAATGAGTACTGTTGAAAAAATTCAGCGCCAGATCGCAGAAAATCCGATCCTGCTGTATATGAAAGGATCGCCAAAACTGCCAAGCTGCGGCTTCTCGGCTCAGGCTGTGCAGGCGCTCTCTGCCTGTGGTGAACGCTTCGCGTATGTCGATATTCTGCAGAATCCCGATATCCGTGCTGAAATGCCAAAATACGCTAACTGGCCAACCTTCCCGCAGCTGTGGGTGGATGGGGAGCTGGTCGGTGGCTGCGACATCATCGTTGAGATGTTCCAGCGTGGTGAACTTCAGCCGCTGATCAAAGAAACCGCTGAGAAACACAAAGAAGCGGAATAAAGCAAAAGGCCGGCGCTATGCCGGCCTTTTTCATTATCTTACTCTGCCGCGCTTTCGCCGGGCACGTCACCTTCAGCTTCAGCTTCAGCATCGTTTAGCGCCAGCGGCCAGCCGCCCAGACGCTTCCAGCGGTTAACCAGCTCGCAAAACAGCATTGCCGTCTGCTCTGTATCATACAGCGCCGAATGCGCCTGCGTGCTGTCAAAATCAATACCTGCCGCCTTGCATGCTTTTGCCAGTACCGTCTGTCCCAGCACCAGCCCGCTCAGCGCCGCCGTATCAAAGGTGGCAAACGGATGGAAAGGGTTACGTTTCAGGCTGGCACGCTCAGCTGCCGCCGTGACGAAGCTGTGATCAAAATTGGCATTGTGCGCCACAATAATCGCCCGGTTGCAGCCACTCTCTTTAAGGCCTTTACGCACCTGTTTGAAGATGGCGTGCAGCGCCTCATATTCGCTCACTGCACCGCGCAGCGGGTTCGAAGGATCGATACCGGTAAACGCCAGCGCTTCAGGATGAAGAAGGGCACCTGCAAAGGGTTCAATGTGGAAATGCAGGGTCTCGTCACGCTGCAGCCAGCCATCCTCATCCATTTTCAGGGTCGTGGCGGCAATCTCCAGCAGCGCATCCGTCTGCGCATTAAAACCGGCGGTTTCGACATCAATAACTACCGGATAAAAGCCGCGAAAGCGTTGGTTAAGGGCGTTCTGGGCGTTCGATTCAGACATCAGGATCTCATAGCAGTGAAAAGGGCAGCGCGCATTATGGCAAAAAAGGCGGGAGGGTGCAGCAGATGAGAAAAACCAGCCCGCAAATTTGCGGGCTGGCGTCAGGCATCAGTTACCGAGACCATGACCGGCATGCTTGTTTTCAATCAGCTCAATTTTATAGCCATCGGGATCTTCAACAAACGCAATGATGGTACTGCCACCTTTCACCGGACCCGCTTCACGGGTTACGTTTCCGCCCGCACTGCGGATGCGCTCGCAGGTGGCTGCGACATCGTCTACGCCCAGTGCGATGTGACCATAAGCGTTACCGAGGTCATATTTCTCTGTGCCCCAGTTATAGGTCAGCTCAATGACTGCACCTTCGCTCTCTTCGGTATAGCCAACAAAGGCCAGCGTATATTTATATTCTGCATTTTCACTCTGACGCAGCACGCGCATACCCAGTACGCGGGTGTAAAAGTCAATTGAGCGTTGCAGATCGCCAACGCGTAACATGGTGTGAAGTAAACGCATAATATCCTCTTTTCGAAATAGTCAGATTTTGACGCAGAAACAGTGCAAGTATAGCGGGTGACGGGGCTGCCGCATCGCTGTGCGGCAGTCGTCAGTTACAGTGTCGGATAGTCGATATACCCTTCCGCACCGCCGCCGTAGAAACTTTCCGGACGCTGCGGATTAAGCGGAGCATCCTGCTGCAGGCGTGTAACCAGATCCGGATTGGCAATAAAGTCGCGGCCAAACGCCACGGCATCAATCAGACCGCGCGCAATCAGATCATCCGCTTTTTCCACGCTATAGGCGCCGGCACCGATGATCACACCAGGGAAAGCCGCGCGAACTTTTTCACGGAACGCATCAGTGTAAGGCTTGCCACCCGCCCAGTCTGGCTCGGAAAGGTGCAGATAAGCCAGGCCGCGTTTGCCCAGTTCGCTGATATACCAGAGCGCCGCTTCTTCTTCATCCGGGCCATTTTCCAGGTTCTGAAACGCCCCGACAGGTGAAACGCGGATCCCGACGCGATCGGCAGACCAGTTTGCGATGGCTGCATCCACCACCTCCAGCGCAAAACGGCCGCGCTTCTCAATCGAGCCGCCATACTCATCGTCGCGCTTGTTCGAGTCAGGCGACAGGAACTGGTGCATCAGATAGCCGTGCGCCGAGTGCAGTTCAAGCAGGTCAAAGTCAGCTTCGCGGGCATTGGCTGCGGCCTGTCCGAAATCCTGCACAATCTGTTTGATTTCATCAACGGTCAGTTCGCGCGGCACTGAGGTCTCTTCGCGATAAACGCTGCCATCAGCGGCACGCAGCGAGGTGCGGGTTCCGGCAGGCAGGGCAGAAGGCGCAACCGGGGCATTGCCCTCTGGCTGCACGCTATAATGCGAGATGCGGCCGGTATGCCACAGCTGGACCGCAACGTGACCCTGAGCAGCGTGAATGCCTTCGTTGATCATTTTCCATGCATCAATCTGCTGCTGCGTATGCAGGCCCGGTGCGCCCGCGTAGCCTTTAGCCTGGAAAGAGACCTGCGTCGCCTCAGTAATAATCAGGCCTGCTCCGGCGCGCTGCTGATAATACTCAGCCATCATAGGCGTAGGAATGTCACCTGGTTCAATGCTGCGCAGTCGCGTCAGCGGTGCCATAAATACGCGATTAGGAACGGTAATTGCACCCACTTTCAGCGGGGAGAATAGCTGTTTGCTCGCCATGTTACTTCCTCTATTAGACCGGTCGTCTATAAATATCAGTTTTTAAAATTGCGGGCCGTTAAGCCACTGTTCGATAGTGCTGAGTGCCAGATTAATGGAGTCTGGTTCGCGGGAAATTTTGCTCTGCAGGCTGGCTCCCAGCCAGAGCAGGTAGCAACGCTGTGCAAGCTGCGCCGGGGTCTGATTAAATAACAGCGGCTGTTCAGCCGCCGCTTCTGTCAGGCAGTGTGCGTAAGCGGCTATAATGGCGCTGGCACCGCGCTGCAGTGCATCACGCATCGGTTCTGAGAGATCGCATACCTCAGCCGACAGCTTGACGCCCAGGCAGCCCATAATGCGTCCCTGCCCGGCAAACAGCTGCTGACCGGAGCGAAAATGTGCCAGCAGTCGCTGACGTGCGGGCAGGGACGGTAGCGTGAGCTGTTGATTAATCTGCTCCAGATAATTAACGAAATAGCGTTCCAGCAGCGCGACGCCAAATGCTTCTTTGGAGCGGAAATAGTAATAGAAAGACCCTTTAGGCACCGCCGCCAGCGTGAGCACTTCATTGAGTCCCATTCCGGTAAAGCCGCGCTGCAGACAAACCTGCTCGCCGGTAGCGAGCAGGTGTTCACGGGTTTCATTACGTTGCACACTTTTATTCATGGCTGGAAGCCTAGTAGACCAGTCGGTCTAATGCAAGCGTCAGCTTTTTTGCTGGCACGATTTGATCATATCCAGCTGTGGCTGATAAACCTGTGTCCGGATATCGAACAGGCCCAGCAGCGTATGAAACAGGTTATCCTGCGAGACCGGCAGCGTCGCGGCCTGCCGCCGCAGACAGGTCTCATCCAGATGAAACGCGCTGGCGTAGCCGGGTGAGAACCACATCAGCAGCGGGATATGCGTCTGCTGTGACGGGGCAAGCATCCACGGCGCGCCGTGCAGGTACATACCGTGTTCGCCCAGCGATTCACCATGATCGGAGAGATAAACCAGCGCCACATTAAAGCGGTTGCTCAGTGCTTTTAGCTTGTCGATAGTCTGGCTCAGCATATTATCGGTATAGAGCAGGGTATTATCGTAGGTGTTAACCAGCGCCTGCGGATCGCAATCCTGAATCTGGTTGCTGTCACAGGTGGGGGTAAACCGGCGGAACGCAGCCGGATAGCGCAGATAGTAGGCCGGGCCGTGACTTCCCATCTGATGCAGCACAATTACGCTGTCGTTATGTAAACTGTCAACGTAATTATCGAAGCGGTGCAGCAGCACGTCATCGAGGCAAAATCCGCTATGGCAATATTGTGGTAACGACCACTGCGTCATGTCAGTGTGCGGCACGCGGTTGCATGCCCCTTTGCAGCCGCCATCATTCTCGCGCCACAATACGCTGACTCCGGCGTGAGCCAGCACATCCAGCACGCCTTCCTGGTGATGTGCCAGGTCGGCGTCATAATGTTCGCGCGGCATAACAGAGAACATGCAGGGCACAGAAACCGCCGTCTCGGTGCCGCACGACGTCGCATGCGGATAGTAAATCACCTGCTGTTTCTGCAGTTCCGGGTTAGTCTGGCGCGCATAGCCGCCCAGCGAAAAGTTCTCCGCACGTGCCGTTTCCCCTACAACCAGTACAACCAGCGTTTTTTTAGCCGCCTGCGCGATCAGCGGGCCTTTGTGCGCATCCTGTCCGATTTTAATCAGCGCCTGGCTGCCCTGCAGGTAGCGCTTATCGATATAATGACCGGCACCGCTAATCACATTGGCTGGCGTGATCATTTTTACCAGTCCTTTGTTATTACGGATGAGTGACGCGTAATCTTTGTAGAACAGGGCAGCCATCAGCAGGATCACCAGCAGCGCACCCAGCGCACCCGCCAGCCGCTGCAATACGCTCCACCACCAGCGCTGACTGCGCCTGACGCGCACAACAGCGATAAGCAGCACCGGCAGCACTCCTGACAGCAGCATCCAGACAAGCCAGCGCGGGCTTATCAGCGCATTTGCCTCCTGCACGCTGGATTCAAAAACGTTTGCCACCATATTGGTATCAATCACGGTCCCGAAGCTGAACATAAAATAGCTGGCCGCTGCACTGATCAGTATCAGCACGCTCAATAGCGGCTTACGCACCCAGGGCCAGGCAAACAGGCAAAACAGGAGATAAAAGGCAGCAGTCAGCACCACCGGCATACTGGCGGCAAAAAGGTAGTCATGCAGACGGGTATAGGTGATGATTTTCCACGCCTGGCGCAGAAACAGCGCATTCAGACCAACGGCAAACAGCAGAGCTGCCAGCAGATTAAACTGGTTTTCGTGACAATGTAACTTAATAGAAGATTTCATTGGGGTTCGTTATTAAGCCGGAATGGACGCACAGTAGAGAAGAAATCTGAGGATAACCTTAATCGCACATCAGATGATAACTTTTGTTAAAGTTAAATAACACTTAATGATCGGCACGAAGAGCGGGGCTAAACCGTTTTCTTTTGGCGGCACGACTTGCAGTTCACGCGGAAACTGTTATCACTATGTTATCCAGCGGTGAATCAGAGGCAGATGTGGCTGAACAACTCGAATTTTTCCCGGTACCCAGCCCCTGTCGCGGCATCTGTCAGACCGATGCCCGCGGTTACTGTCGCGGCTGTCTGCGAAGCCGTGAAGAGCGCTTTAACTGGATGCGCTTCAGCGATGCACAAAAACGCGAGGTGCTGCGGCTGTGCCGGCAGCGCTATCTGCGTCTGCAGCGTCAGCAAAAGCCGGACGCGGGGCAGGATCCACAGCAGCCTTCACTGTTTTAAGCGCTGATTCTGCCATCAATTCGTTATACTCCCTGTTTAACATTCAATGCAGGGAGTTTTGTTATGTTACAACCACAGGCTATCGCCCCTCAGGGGCCGGCGTTCTCTCCTCTGGTGGTCGGCTACTGGCGGTTAATGGAGTGGGGGATGACACCACAGCAGCTGGTCTCATTTATTGAGTATCATCTCTCTCTGGGGCTGACCACGGTCGATCACGCGGACATTTATGGCGATTATCAGTGCGAAGCAGCGTTTGGAGCCGCGCTGCGCCTGGCGCCACAGTTACGTGAGCAGCTGCAGATTGTCACCAAGTGTGGCATCGCAACGCGGGCCAAACCTGAGCATCAGATCGGCCACTACATCACCGATGCCAGTCACATTCTTCGCAGCGCGGAAAACTCACTCTCGCATTTTGCAACCGACTACCTCGATCTGCTGCTTATTCATCGTCCCGATCCGCTGATGGACGCCGATGACGTGGCGGAAGCGTTTATGCAGCTGCATCAGAGCGGTAAAGTACGCCATTTTGGCGTCTCAAATTTTACGCCAGCACAATTTTCGCTGCTGCAGTCGCGCCTGCCGTTCACGCTGGTGACTAACCAGCTGGAGATCTCGCCGCTGGAGCAGACGGCGCTGCTGGACGGGACGCTCGATCAGTGCCAGCAGGCGCGCATGCGTCCTATGGCCTGGTCCTGCCTTGGCGGTGGCCGTCTGTTCAGCGATCCGCATTATCAGCCGCTGCGCGATGAGCTGAGTCAGGTTCAGCAGGAGACAGGTGCGGCCACGATTGAGCAGGTGGTTTACGCCTGGATCATGATGCTGCCGAGCCGGCCACTGCCAATCATTGGTTCCGGTAAAACCGGCCGCATCGGTCAGGCGGCAGAAGCGGCTGCGCTGACGCTGAATCGCCAGCAGTGGTTCCGCATTCGTAAAGCTGCGCTCGGTTATGATGTGCCCTGAAGCGTAAAGCTTCGTCAAACTGCAGCAGCGCGGGCAAAAAGCGTCCAGACTTACTCAGTCTGTCAATTGTAAGGAGACGTTATGAAAAGAACGCTTATTGCTCTTGTGACGCTGGCCTGTTCGGCGGGTGCACTTGCCGCTTCTCAGGAGGTCACGTTGCATCAGGTTTCTGCACAGGGGGTCGGCGAGGCCGTGGGCAACGTGACGATTACGGAAACGGATTACGGTTTGCAATTTACGCCGGCGTTGTCCGGAATGAAACCGGGTATTCACGGCTTCCATGTCCATGCCAAAGGCAGCTGTGAGCCGGGTGAGTCACAGGGGAAAACCGTGGCAGCCGGCGCAGCGGGCGGCCATCTGGATCCGCAGAATAGCGGCAAACACCTCGGTCCTTATGCCAGCGGGCACCTCGGCGATCTGCCGGCGCTGTATGTCACAGATGACGGCAAAGCCAGCTATCCGGTTGTCGCCCCGCGCCTTAAATCACTTGGTGATATCAAAGGTAAAGCGCTGATGGTCCACGTGGGCGGTGATAATCATGCAGATCATCCTGAACCGCTGGGAGGCGGAGGCGCGCGCCTCGCCTGTGGCGTAATCTGATCAACGGCGGGCAGCGCAGAAAGGGCTGCCCGCTGCAATAAAATTCTGACAACGTTTAATGCTACTCAGGACGATTATTCCGCTCTATCATAGTGATACAGTCAGAGGGAACCACTCAGGGGCAGGAATGAAAAGCTTAGGGATAGTGCTGCTGGCACTGTTACTTGCAGGGTGCGATCGACCCAGGGAAACACAGTTACGTCTCGACGCCAGCCGTCAGCTTCAGCGCAATATAGATACCAGCCCGCTGCGCGCCAGCTGCGAGCATATTGCCCGCGGGCGGGAGTGGCTGACAGCGCGCAGTGTGCAGCAGCTGGAAAAGCACCATTGCCAGAACGTGTTGCGCAGCGCCAGTGAAACCAACTTCCTTAATACGGCAATCTATACGCAGACTATGCCGGTGGTTTGCGGCTCCATTCAGGGGCGCAGCTTTACCGGAACCACACTGACCCGTCGGTTTATCTACTCTTATGATGAAAAAGCACTGGTGATCAGGCCGGAAACCGAACAGGACAAAAGCCGGTTTGAAGATCGTAAAGCGCTTGAGCAGCTGCAAAACGACTTTCAGAACCAGTGGGCAAAATATTGCCGGTAACGACTCCGGCAGCGCCTGCTGCGGCTGGGACAGCGTACGCTTCGCGAGCGAGCAGAGACCGGGCAGGCCGTTAAGCCGCATCATTCCCCGGTGAAGCCGCCCGAGGCCTGGCCTGCTATTTGTATTTTATCCTCTAAACTCGCAAAATAGTGTAAAATCTGGCTTGATAGCTAGCAAGCTAATTATAAGGAGATGAAATGGATACGCCGCTTGGAACCGACCTGTCGCGCCTGGTGCGCATCTGGCGCGCGTTAATCGATCAGCGCCTGAAGCCGCTGGAGCTGACCCAAACCCACTGGGTGACTTTGCATAATATTCATCAACTTCCGCCAGAACAGTCGCAGATCCAGCTGGCTAAAGCGATCGGTATTGAGCAGCCCTCGCTGGTGCGCACGCTGGATCAGCTGGAAGAGAAGGGACTGATCACCCGCTCCACCTGCGCAAACGATCGGCGGGCGAAGCGCATCCGGCTGACCAAAGAAGCCGCACCGATTATCGGGCAGGTCGAGCATGTTATTGATGCCACCCGCGACGATATTCTGGCCGGGATCAGCGCAGAAGAGATCAATCAAATGGTCACGCTGATTGCGCGGCTTGAGAAGAATATTCTGGAATTACAGCATCGCGAAAAATAAAAAAACCGACGCCAGGCGTCGGTTTTTTTGTGCAGCAGAGTTAGCGCGGAGAAACCGTGACCTGGCTGCCGTTGGAGGCCAGTACGACACGCTGTCCCGGTGAATAACGGCTGGCATCCTGCTTCTGCACGACCATGATGGTATTTCCATCATCTTTGCGGATTTCCAGCTCAACGCCGTTGGATTTATTGACGGCACCCTGTACACCCTGGCCCGCAACGCCGCCCAGTACCGCACCGCCCGCAGTTGCCAGGCTGCGACCCGCACCGCCGCCGATAGTGTTACCCAGGAAACCGCCCAGCACCGCACCGCCAATGGCGCCAATCACATTGCTGTCATCGCCACCCTGAATTTTAACCGGGCGCACTGATACCAGCGTACCGTACGACACATTTTGGACCTGTTTGGCTTCACTGGCGCTGTAAACATCGCCCGAAAGGGTGTCATTGCTGACACAGCCTGCCAGCGTTACACCGGCAAGGGCCACGGCTATGAAACGCTTAATCATCAGAAAGCTCCTTTATAAAAAACGCCATGTTCTCATCCTGCTCTGCACAGAGTATAAGACAGAAAGCGGCGCATGGATGCGATGCCGCACAATCAGTGCCAGCGTTGCAGCATAGAGTATGCCTCATCAACAAAAATTCAATCAGCCGGTAAAAATATTTCTGCTCTGCTGTACTGCGCATGGCAGAGTGAAAAGCAGAAAGTTATCATCGTATTAGAGAGGCGGCATCAGCAGAATGCCGGCGCCGGCATCCGCCGGATAATGAGGAGCTATCGTGATAAAGTCAGGACGCTATATAGGGGTTATGTCAGGCACCAGTCTGGATGGCGTGGATGTGGTGCTGGCGGCTATCGATAGTCACATGGTGGCGCAGCAGGCGAGCTACTGTCACCCGTTTCCGCCCGCCCTGCGCCAGCAGGTACTGGCTATATGTCAGGGACAGCCGCTGACGCTATCGCAGCTCGGGCAGCTCGATACCGCACTGGGTAAGCTGTTTGCCGAAGCGGTGGTGACCCTGATGCGTCAGCAGGCGCTGGAAGCAGAGGACATTGTGGCAATAGGCTGCCACGGTCAGACCGTCTGGCATGAACCCGGCAGCGCGGCCCCCAATACGCTGCAGATTGGCGATAATAACCAGATTGTCGCCGCCACCGGCGTGACCGTAGTCGGCGATTTTCGCCGGCGTGATATGGCGCTGGGCGGCCAGGGTGCGCCGCTGGTGCCTGCGTTTCATCAGGCGCTGCTCATGGACAGCAGTGAACGCCGCATGGTGCTGAATATTGGCGGCATCGCTAACCTGTCGCTGCTGATCCCGGGGCAGCCGGTGCGGGGCTTTGATACCGGACCCGGCAATATGCTGATTGATGCCTGGATCTGGCGTCATCAGGGGGTAAGCTACGATCATAACGGCGCCTGGGCCGCCAGCGGACAGGTCGTGCCCGCGCTGCTGGAGCAGATGCTGAACGATCCCTGGTTTGCGCTGCTGCCACCGAAAAGCACCGGGCGGGAGTACTTTAATCCTGACTGGATAGAGCGTCAGCTACAGGCTTTTCCGGCGCTGGCACCGGAGGATGTGCAGGCTACGCTAAGCGAACTGACGGCGCTGACAATTGCACAGCAGATCCAGCTCAGTAACGGCTGCGACCGTCTGCTGGTGTGCGGCGGAGGTGGCCGCAATCCGCTGCTCATGGCGCGGCTCGCGGCGCATCTTCCCGGCACGGAAGTTACCACTACCGATGCTGCGGGCGTCAGCGGGGATGATATGGAAGCGCTGGCCTTTGCCTGGCTGGCGTTCAGAACCCTTTCTGGTCTGCCAGGCAATTTGCCTGCCGTTACCGGGGCGCGTGAAATGAGCGTGCTGGGCGCGATCTATCCGGCGAACAGCCGGCCGACACGATAAGGAGAAGCAATGAAAAGATATATGCTGGCAGCGGGCTGCCTGGCACTGAGCGGCTGCAGTATGCTGCAGCAGTCAGCGCCACAGCCCGAAACGCTGCACTATCAGTGCGGTACGCTGCCGCTGACGGTCACGCTGGATAACAACAAAGAACAGGTCAGCTTTATTCTTGACGGCACACCGCTGACGCTGAAACAGACAGTATCCGCATCCGGCGCGCGCTACAGCGACGGCCACTATGTTTTCTGGTCGAAAGGCACCAGCGCCTTTGTTGAGCGCAATGACAGAGTGATTATCAACGACTGCGAACTGCAGGATGCGGCAAACACCCACCGGTCTTAAGAGAGTTAAGAGAGACGCTATGAGCGACAGCGACAGCCTGCAACAGATTGCCCATCTGCGCCGGGAATATACCCGCGGCGGCCTGCGGCGCAAAGATTTGCCGGAGGATCCTCTGATCCTGTTTGAACAGTGGCTGCAGCAGGCGTGTGCCGCGCAGCTGCCCGATCCCACCGCCATGACGGTGGCGACAGTAGATAGCAGCGGTCAGCCGTATCAGCGCATTGTACTGCTCAAGCACTACGATGCTGAGGGCTTTATCTTTTACACCAACCTCGGTAGCCGGAAGGCGCTGCAGCTGGCAGACAATCCGCGCATCTCACTGCATCTGCCGTGGCACTTTCTGGAGCGTCAGGTGATGGTGCTGGGCGAAGCAGAGAAACTCTCGCCGCTGGAGGTCATGAAATATTTCCATAGCCGGCCGCGCGACAGCCAGATTGGTGCCTGGGTTTCAAAACAGTCGAGCCGCATCTCTGCGCGTAGCGTGCTGGAGAGCAAGTTTCTGGAACTCAAACAGAAATTCCAGCAGGGTGACGTCCCGCTGCCCACTTTCTGGGGCGGATACCGCGTGCGGTTTACTGCCGTGGAGTTCTGGCAGGGCGGCGAACACCGGCTGCACGATCGTTTTCTCTATCAACGCAGTGAGAATGGCTGGACGATTGACCGGTTAGCGCCGTAAAACCTGCTTTTCCCGGTTTCAGCGCTGGCGCCGTGAGCGTCAGCGCTTTATGCTATAGCCCTCTTTTTTTTCGTCTCCGCATCGTAGCGGAAAGCTGTGTACCAGCCCAGGTGCAGCCCGATCAATTTGGAGTCAGTGATGACCAGCAGTAACCTGATACAACAATTGCAGGAACGGGGCCTTGTGGCCCAGGTAACGGATGAAGAAGCGTTAGCAGAGCGACTGGCGCAAGGGCCAATTGCCCTCTATTGCGGCTTTGACCCTACCGCTGATAGCTTGCATTTGGGCCATCTGGTGCCGCTGCTCTGCCTGAAGCGTTTTCAGGATGCCGGACACAAGCCGGTTGCGCTGGTGGGTGGAGCCACCGGCCTGATTGGCGATCCCAGCTTTAAAGCAGCGGAACGCAAGCTCAATACCAGTGAAACCGTAGGCGAGTGGGTGGAAAAAATCCGCAACCAGGTTGCCCCATTCCTCAGCTTTGACTGCGGAGATAATAGCGCTATCGCCGCGAATAACTACGACTGGTTCGGCGGCATGAATGTGCTGACGTTCCTGCGCGATATCGGTAAGCATTTCTCTGTTAATCAGATGATCAACCGCGAAGCGGTTAAACAGCGTCTGAATCGTGAGGATCAGGGGATCTCTTACACTGAATTCTCTTACAATCTGCTGCAGGGCTACGATTTTGCCGAGCTTTATAAGCGTTATGGCGTGGTGCTGCAGATCGGCGGCTCTGATCAGTGGGGAAATATCACCTCGGGTATCGACCTGACACGTCGTCTGCATCAGCAGCAGGCCTTTGGTCTGACCGTACCGCTTATTACTAAATCAGACGGCACCAAGTTCGGTAAAACCGAAGGTGGCGCCGTCTGGCTGGACGCGAAAAAAACCAGTCCTTATAAGTTCTATCAGTTCTGGATCAACACCGCTGACGCGGATGTTTACCGCTTCCTGAAGTTCTTTACCTTCATGAGCCTGGATGAGATCAACGCGCTCGAAGAAGAAGACAAAAACAGCGGCAAAGCGCCGCGCGCTCAGTACGTGCTGGCCGAGCAGGTCACGCGCCTGGTACACGGCGATGCAGGACTGGCTGCGGCCAGACGCATCACAGAAAGCCTGTTTTCAGGCAGCCTGAGCGACATGACCGAAGCAGACTTTGAGCAGCTGGCGCAGGACGGCATGCCGGTTATCGCGCTCAGCGCGGAAGACGATCTGCAGCAGGCGCTGGTTGCCGCTGAGCTGGTGCCGTCACGCGGTCAGGCCCGTACCATGATCGGCTCTAATGCGGTCTCTGTGAACGGAGAGAAACAGTCGGATGCTGAGTATCGTTTCAGCGACAGCGACAAGCTGTTTGGCCGCTTTACGCTGCTGCGTCGCGGCAAAAAACACTACTGCCTGATAAACTGGCAGTAAGGTGTCAGGGCCGGTTTCCGGCCCTTTTTCATGGCAAGGCAGTACAGGGTTATAATGAAAAATATTCTCGCAATTCAGTCTCACGTGGTGTTTGGCCACGCCGGTAATAGCGCGGCAGAGTTCCCGATGCGCCGCATGGGCGCAAACGTTTGGCCGCTGAATACCGTTCAGTTCTCCAATCACACTCAGTATGGTCACTGGACCGGTACGGTCATGCCGGCCAGCCATCTGACTGAGATTGTCAACGGCATTGCCGCCATCGATCGCCTGAAAACCTGCGATGCCGTACTCAGCGGTTATCTGGGGTCGGCAGAGCAGGGTGAGCAGATTCTGGCGATCGTGCGTGAAGTTAAAGCCGCTAACCCGGACGCCTGGTTTTTCTGCGATCCGGTGATGGGGCATCCGGAGAAAGGCTGTATCGTGGCGCCGGGTGTGGCAGAGTTTCACTGTAAACAGGCGCTGCCCGCCAGCGATCTGATTGCCCCCAATCTGCTGGAGCTGGAAATGCTGAGCGGGCAGACGGTTGCTGATATTGATCAGGCAGTGGATGCGGCGCGTCTGCTGATTGCGCAGGGGCCGAAAGTGGTGCTGGTCAAACATCTGGCGCGTGCCGGCCGGCGCAGCGACCGCTTTGAGATGCTGCTGGTTACCGCTGATGAGTGCTGGCATATCAGCCGCCCGCTGGTGGACTTTGGCGTACGTCAGCCGGTAGGCGTGGGCGATCTGACCAGCGGTCTGCTGCTGGTGGATCTGCTGCACGGTAAATCGCTGCAGCAGGCGCTGGAGCATGTCACTGCAGCAGTATATGAAGTGATGCTGAAAACCCACCAGATGGGAGAGTATGAGCTGCAGCTGGTCGCGGCACAGGACGCTATTGCGCAGCCGCAGCAGCATTTCGCGGCAGAAAAACTGTAATCGTACGGCAGGCCGGTCACCGCGCCGGCCTGCCGCGAGGCTTACGCCAGACCTTCTGCCTGCAGCGCCGCCTGAACCGCCGGACGCTCACTCACGCGGGCAAACCACGCGTCCAGCGCCGGCATCCCGTCGAGCTGCAGCTTCACTGCTTTTGCCCAGCGCGTAACCACATACAGATAGATATCGGCCACGGTATAGCGTGTGCCCAGCAGCCACTGTTTATCCTCCAGCGCCGTATTCACCAGCTGAAACTTTTTCTCCAGCTGAGCACGCACCTGAGGCTTGTACGCGTCTGGCGTATCGGGGCGAAACAGCGGCGTAAATCCCTTGTGCAGCTCGCTGCTGACAAAACTCAGCCACTCCAGTGTATGGTAGCGCGTCAGACTGCCGGTCGGGGCCAGCAGGTGATAATCGGGTTTGAGATCCGCCAGATACTGCACAATCGCTACGCCTTCTGTCAGTATCGTTCCGTCATCAAACTGCAGCGCCGGGACCTGACCTTTAGGGTTGATCTGCCAGTAATCTTCGCCCTGTTCCGTTAGCTTGCTCTGCAAATCAACATTCACCTGCGTAAAGTCGAGGCCGCATTCGCGGGCGACAATATGGGGGGACAGGGAACAGGCACCGGGCTTGCAATAGAGTTTCATTGTTGCATCTCCTCAACAAATGATATGAGTGACGTGACAAATGCGGCACGCCGGATAGCGGACTCTGAGTAAACTACAAGGGAAAAAGGGAGATGGGAAGGAACTTATCAGGAGAAAAGCGGCTCCGCGACGCCATCAGAGATGGCATAACGCAGAGCCGTATGCGGTTACTCGCTGGCGCCGGCGCGCTTCAGTGCACCGTCAGACGCATCCTGCGTCATGCGATTAAGCAGCGGGGCAGTGACCAGCATCAGCAGGGCAATAACGCCGGTGGCGATACCAATCTGCTGAAAGACCTGGCTGTAAACCGCCAGTGAGGTGTGCGGATCGGTCACGTTCTCCGGCACCGCCATCAGGTTGGCCACTTTACCGGCGATCATTGCTGCGCCCGCGGTGGTCAGGAACCATGAGCCCATGATAAAGCCCATCAGACGCTGGGGTACCAGCTGCGCCACCATTGCCAGACCCAGGCCGGAGATCATCAGCTCACCAATACTCTGCAGGGCATAGCTCAGGATCAGCCAGTTGACGGAGACAATTCCTGCCTGATTTGCAAAGCCGGCACCGAGCGGCAGTACCAGAAACGCGCCGGAGCAGAGCACCATGCCAATGGCAAATTTATGTGGCATTGGCAGCTTATCGCCCAGCTTGTTATAGACAGCAGCCAGCAGCGGACTGGCGACCATGATCCAGAATGGATTCAGCGCCTGGAACTGTTCCGGCTCAAACGCGATGCCGAAAATGGCATGCTCTACGTTGCGGATCGCAAAGAAGTTGAGCGAGGTAGGCATCTGCATATAGAGCACAAAGAATACAATCGCTTCCACCATCAGCAGAAACGCCACAATCATTTTGCGGCGCGCCGCACCCTGCAGCGTGAACGCTTCTTTGGCAAAGATCAGAACAATGCCCAGAGCAACAACGCCGAGCGTCATGCGCGCAATGCTTTGGTGATGCAGCAGCCAGGTGGCGAGTGCGATCAGCACCGCGACGCCCACGATTGTCAGCAGCAGTTTACCCACCTGCAGCGGAGCAAAGTCCGGCTTCGAACCGTACTCTTTCACCAGGCGTTTAAAGAACAGGAAGTTAAGCAGCGTGATCACCAGCCCCACGACGGAGAGCGAGAAGGCGGCACCCCAGCCATATTTCGCTGCCAGCCATGGCGTCAGCATCATGGAGAACAGTGAACCGATGTTGATCGACATATAGAACATGGTGAATGCGCCGTCGATGCGCGGATCGTCTTTCGCATAGCAGGTCGAGAGCAGCGAAGAGGGGTTCGCTTTGAACAGGCCGCTGCCCACGGCAATCGTCGCCATACCGACGTAAACCAGCGTGGTGTCATGCCCGGAAAACGCGATCAGCGCATAGCCGAGCGCCAGCACCATCACGCCCAGTACAATCACGCGCTTGGTGCCGAGTACTTTGTCACCCAGCCAGCCGCCGATAGCCACCAGGCCATAGACCAGCGCGCTAAATGAGGTAAACAGCGTAATAGAGTCCGCTTCAGACATCCCCAGCTGTTTAACCAGGTAAACCGCCATGATGGCCTGTAAACCGTAGTAGCCGAAGCGCTCCCACAGCTCAATGGAGAAGATCAGATAAAATGCTTTAGGTTGCCGGAAGGCGTTGAGGCTTACCGCCTCGTCAGTGTGTTTGTTTGCAGTTGACACGTGTACCTCAGTTTATACATCGCCTGTTTTGTAACAGGAATTAAGTCTGCGTCGGTCTGGGTCATCCCGCGCAACATTGTTATTAGAAAGGAAAAACGGCGCCTAATTTGGCTGAATCGGAGCCACAGGGCAAGTATTTTTTACACGCTGGAATACCCGATGCCGGCAGGGCGATCTTCGCGACTAAGCGAGATGAATTAGTGTTTAATAGGGTGTAAATCAATTGTAACAGAATAAACATGCGATATATGGGTTTAAGAAACCCGTTTACTGAAATAAACCGCCAGGTGGCAGTAAAACAGAATAACAGACTAATGATGAATATTTATACGGCATATATTGCTACTTAATAGTGAATTTTGGGCACAATAGGTTGATTGTTGAGCTAAAAGCGCAGGATGGCGTTTCCGAAACGCTACTTTGTTGATCTGGTGCACAAATTTTCCAATTAATTAATCAGGTGAAAAAAGAAACTGCACTTTTCAGGTGCGGCAGGGCCTTTTTACCGGCGGATAAACTGGCAGAGCATGGCACGGCTCAGCCGGCATCAGACGCCGTTTGCGGCTGACGGAAACATCAGCTCACCTTTTCGGGCGAATAATCAGCAACGGGCAGACGCTGTTTCTCATAAATTTCATATACTCATGTCAGCAAAATGTTGTGTGCCGGTTATCGTTGACGATGAAACTGGCAGTGTTTTCAGCGTACTGGCGATGCCGTGCCGTCAGTCAACAATGAGGGAAAATGATGCCGTTGATACTGGGTGAGTTATCTGGTGTCCCGCAATGGGTGCCTGCTGTATTACTCGTCACACTGTCGCTCGCACTGGGCTTCCTGGCGCGATTTGTTCTTCTCAGCCTGATCCGTTACTGGCAGGGGCGTGATAAAAAACTGTTCAAATCTCTCGAAAAACATCTGCGCGGCTCAATGTTTCTTATTTTACCGCTGTTATTCATTAGCGCGGGCGTAGATTATGTTAATATTCAGCCGGAGTCGCTTGGCTTTATTAATGCCACACTGCATATCTTTATTATATTATCCTTCTGCTCGCTGATGATCAGGATGATTAATGTCGCGCAGGACATGCTGTTTATTCGTTATGACATAAATATCTCAAATAACCTGCGCGCACGAAAAATTCGCACGCAGATCATGTATGTGAAAAAAGTGGTCATCGTCGTGCTGGTGACACTCTGTTTATCTTTGATTTTGCTGAGCTTTCCGGGTGTGCGCAAGTTTGGCACGACGATCCTTGCCGGAGCCGGGGTGGCCGGTATAATTATCGGGTTTGCATTACAGAAGTCGCTGGTTAATCTGTTTGCCGGTATTCAGATTGCTTTTACCCAGCCAATAAAAATTGATGATGCGGTGGTAGTAGAAAAAGAGTGGGGCTGGATTGAGGAAATAAACCTGACCTATGTCGTTGTACGTCTCTGGGATTTGCGCCGCCTTGTACTGCCGATAACCTATTTTACGGAAAATCCGTTCCAGAACTGGACGCGTAACAACGCACAGATTTTAGGTTCCGTATTTCTTTATCTTGATTACTCTATGCCGCTGGAGCCGCTGCGCGACCATTTTGAAAAAATACTTAATGAAACCCGGCTCTGGGATCGGGAGACGCAGGTGCTGCAGGTCACTGAGACCACTGAAAAAACCATGACCATCAGGCTACTGATGACGGCCCATAATTCACCTACCGCTTTTGACCTGCGCTGTTACGTGCGGGAGAAGATGATTGAATATATCCAGCAGCACTATCCGCAGTGCCTGCCGCATGTACGGGCTACGCTGAGCAGCCCGGAAGCGTAAAATGGCGCGCGGTGCAGTAAAAAGGCATCGCGCGTTCAGATCTCCGTCTTGTCACGGTATTCGCACAGGTCTTCAATCAGGCAGGCCCCGCAGCGCGGCTTGCGCGCTATACAGGTATAACGCCCGTGCAGAATCAGCCAGTGATGGCAGTCGACTTTAAACGCGGCAGGCACCACTTTCAGCAGTTTCTCTTCAACCTCTTCCACATTTTTACCCGGCGCAAAGCGTGTACGGTTACTGACGCGAAAGATATGCGTGTCGACGGCGATAGTAGGCCAGCCAAAGGCGGTGTTCAGCACCACGTTGGCGGTTTTACGGCCCACGCCCGGCAGCGCCTCAAGCGCGGCACGATTTTCCGGCACCGCGCCGCCATGCTGCTCCAGCAATATGCGGCAGGTTTTAATCACGTTTTCCGCCTTGCTGTTAAACAGCCCGATAGTTTTAATGTACGCTTTGACGCCGTCAACGCCGAGCGCCAGCATGGCCGCCGGGGTATTCGCTACCGGATAAAGACGGGCCGTGGCTTTGTTTACGCTGACATCGGTCGCCTGAGCCGAGAGCAGGACCGCAATCAGCAGTTCAAACGGTGAGCTGAACTGCAGCTCAGTGGTCGGATGCGGATTGTTATCACGCAGACGGGTCAGGATCTGCAGGCGCTTCTCTTTATTCACACCGCTTTCCCGATTTCACCTGGCGCAGCCACTGTTTTAGCTTCCGCTTCAGCGCGCAGCGCGGCGCGCTGTTTCATTTTCTGATCGATAAGATACTTTCCTGCCAGCAGCATGCCGAGACCGATAAAGGCGCCGGGCGGCAGCATGGCCAGCAACATAGGTGAATCAAAGTGCACTACTTCAATGCGCAGCGAGGTTGCCCACGGGCCGAGCAGCTGATCGGCACCGTTGAACAGCGTACCGCTGCCAATCAGCTCGCGAATGGATCCCAGCGTGACCATGGCGCAGGTCGCGCCCATACCGATAGCAAATCCATCCAGCGCGGAGAGCGGGATACTGCTTTTTGACGCTACCGCTTCAGCGCGGCCCACGACAATACAGTTGGTGACGATCAGCGGAATAAAGATCCCCAGCGACTGATAAAGACCGTAGGCATAAGCGTTGATCAGCATCTGAACGCAGCTGACAACCGAGGCGATAATCATCACATAAATCGGGATGCGGATATCTGCCGGTACCCAGCGGCGTGAGGCGGAGATGGCACTGTTGGTAATGGTCAGCACCAGCGTCGTGGCCAGCCCCAGCCCCAGCGCATTGGTTGCGGTGGAGGTCACCGCCAGCAGCGGACAGAGTCCCAGCAGCTGTACCAGCGCAGAGTTATTTTTCCATAAACCGCCAATCAGCAGATTTTTCGCTTCACTCATGGTGTTTCTCCACATTCCGGCAGCGAACGCAACGTCGCTGGCAGCGTTTCAATATAGAGCGCCGTGCGTTTAGTGGCGTTAACCACCGCGCGCGGCGTAATGGTCGCACCGGTAAACTGATCGAAATCGCCGCCATCTTTCTTCACGGCAAAGTGCGGGTCATCGGCCCCTTTGACCTGTTTTCCATTAAAGCTGTTGATCCAGTCAGAGATGCGCAGCTCAATTTTATCACCCAGTCCGGGTGTTTCGTGATGTTCGATCACCCGCACGCCCAGCACGGTACCGCTGAAGTCGGCGCCTACCAGTAGCTGAATCGCCCCGGAGTAGCCATCGGGGGCGGTGCTTTCCAGCGCCGCGGCCACCGGCTTGTCGCCTTTACGGGCGATATACAGGTGATGCGGCTGCTCGTTACCCAGCGCCGCGTTGCGCACCAGATAACACTCCTGCTGAATAGCATTATCGTACAGCGCGGTCGGTACCACCTGATCCAGCAGGTTTTTCTGCTGCAGCGCAGTCTGATGCTCAACGGTGGGTTTGGTCACATAGTTCACCACGGCGGTTACGCCGGTCGTCACCACGGCAAACATCCCCAGCGTCACCGCGTTTTTGCGAATAGCGTCGATCATGCCTTAATCCTTCCGGTGACCATAAACGCGCGGCTGAGTGTAGTAGTCAATCAGCGGCACGCAGATATTTGCCAGCAGCACGGCGAACGCTACGCCATCCGGATAGCCGCCAAAGCTGCGGATCAGCCAGACCAGCAGACCGATCAGCGCGCCATAGATCAGACGCCCCCGGTTAGTGGTGGAGGCGGTAACCGGATCGGTGGCGATAAAGAATGCGCCCAGCATTGTCGCCCCCGAAAAGAGGTGGGTGAGCGGTGTATTAAGCGTCTCAGGCGAGAAGATCCAGCCGAGCGTGGCGCACACCGCCAGCGAGGCCAGCATACTGGCCGGGATATGCCAGCGAATCGCATTTTTTGCCAGCAGCAGCATGCCGCCCAGCAGATAGCCCAGGTTGACCCACTGCCAGCCCAGCCCTGCCAGTACTCCGGCGTAGATGGGCTGTGCGTGAAGCTCTTCGGCGCTGTGGCCGGCACGCAGTCCGGTTTTAAACGTATCGAGCGGCGTGGCCTGACTGATGCCATCCACCCCAAGCTGCAGCTGCTGCATGGTTTCGCCTGCCAGCGTATGGCCGCGGAACACCATACTGAGTGAATCCATCAGGTCCGGTTTTACCGCCTGCAGCGCATCGGGCGGCAGCCAGCTGGTCATCTGCACCGGGAAAGAGATCAGCAGCACCACATAGCCGACCATTGCCGGGTTGAACGGATTCTGACCCAGTCCGCCATAGAGCTGTTTGGCAATCAGAATCGCAAACAGGGTACCCAGAACAATCAGCCACCAGGGCGCAAGCGGCGGCAGGCTGATCCCGAGCAGCAGCGCGGTCAGCAGAGCTGAATTATCTGCCAGCACCGGCTTAACGGCGCTGTGACGCAACCGCAGTATCGCCGCTTCGGTCAGCAGCGCTGTCGCAATAGCCAGCACAACCTGGATCAGAAAACCACTGCCGAAGAAATACCACTGCGCCGCCATGCCGGGCAGGGCGGCCAGTACCACCAGCAGCATTATGTTACCGGTGCTGCGCCGGTTATGGGTGTAGGGAGAGCTTGCGATACGAAAGGCCATTTATTCCTCAGTGGTCGAAGGCTGCTGCTGCGCTTTACGCGCTTTAGCACGGGCGACCGCCGCAGCGATGGCCGCTTTGCGTGGGTCTTCAGGTTCAGGTTCAGCCGGTACCGCCTGCGGCGGTGAGCTTTCTGCCTGCGCGGCTGCTTTTTTCGCTTTGGCGCGGGCAACGGCTGCGGCAACGGCAGCTTTACGCGGATCCTCTTCCGCTGCCGGCGCAGGCGTTTCGGCAACCGGCGCGTCTGCGGTTGTGGCCTGCGCGGCTGCTTTTTTCGCTTTGGCGCGGGCAATGGCCGCGGCGACGGCAGCTTTACGCGGATCCTCTTCCGCTGCCGGCGCAGGCGTTTCGGCGACCGGTTCGTCTGCGGTTGTAGCCTGCGCGGCTGCTTTTTTCGCTTTGGCACGGGCAATGGCCGCGGCGACGGCAGCTTTACGCGGATCCTCTTCCGTTACCGGCGCAGGCGTTTCGGCGACCGGCGCGTCTGCCGTGGCGGTCTGCGCGGCTGCTTTTTTCGCTTTGGCGCGGGCAACAGCCGCGGCGACGGCAGCTTTACGCGGATCCTCTTCTGCTGCCGGCGCAGAGGCTTCCGCTGCCGGCATATCAGAAGGACTCACCTCAGGACGCTCCGTGGCTGCCTTTTTCGCTTTCGCACGCGCAATCGCGGCTTCTACCGCTGCTTTACGCGGGTCGCTCTCTGCCGTGGCTTCGCTCTCTGGCTGAGCCGCTTTTTTCGCTTTCGCCCGGGCGATTGCGGCTTCCACCGCCGCTTTACGCGGATCGCCGGTCTGACGACTCACCGGCTGCGTCTCTGCCTGGGTTGCCGCCTGCTGCGCCAGCGCCTGGGCGTGACGCGCTTCACGTTCGGCTATTTCCTGCTCTGGCATTTTCGCCTGACGCGCTTTAACGCGAGCAGCGGCAGCGTCGCGTTCACCGTTATCGCTGCGTGCAACGCGCTGCTTCGCTTCTTCATGACGCGCTTCACGCGCCAGTTTCTCGCGTTCCAGGCGTGCCTGACGCGCCTCAAAGCGCGCCTTGGCTTCTGCCGTACGTTTCGCCTCAAGATCGATAGCGCGCAGCTCAGCTTTTTCCTGCCGGTAATACTGAACCAGCGGAATATTGCTTGGACAGACATAGGCGCAGGCGCCGCATTCGATACAGTCATCGATATTATGCGCGCGCGCTTTTTCATGATCGCCGCCCTGGCTATACCAGTAAAGCTGCTGCGGCAGCAGCTTCGCCGGACAGGCATCCGCGCAGGCGCTGCAGCGGATACAGGATTGCTCTTCCTGCGGTGCAGCCATTTCGCTGGCGGCAGGCGCCAGAATACAGTTGGTAATTTTTACCACCGGCACGTCGAGGGAGGGCAGGGTAAAGCCCATGAGTGGCCCGCCCATGATCACCATCTGACGCGGACCCGGCTGGAAACCGACCTGGCGCAGCAGGTGACTGATCGGGGTACCAAGACGCCCCCAGACATTGCGCGGTTGCGCAATCGCCTCGCCGGTCAGCGTGACCACGCGCTCGGTGATGGGTTCACCATCAACAATCGCACGCTTAACCGCCCAGGCGGTGCCGACGTTCTGCATCAGGACGCCAATATCGGTTGAGCGTCCGCCGTGCGGCACTTCCCGTCCGGTCAGGATTTTTGTCAGCTGTTTCGCGCCGCCAGAGGGATATTTTGTCGGGATAACCCGGATCTCAATATCGCGTTCGCCGCGCAGCGCCTGTTTCAGGGCAGCAATGGCGTCAGGTTTGTTATCTTCAATACCTACCAGAACGCGTTCTGCCTGCAGCACCCAGGCGAGGATCCGGCAGCCTTCCAGCACTTCAGCTGCGTGATCCTGCATCAGCCGATCATCAGCGGTGATATAAGGCTCGCACTCTGCGGCATTGATGATTAACGTTTTGACACCCTGCAGGCCGCCACGCAATTTAGTGGCGGTCGGGAACCCGGCGCCACCCAGCCCGGCCACGCCGGCGCTGTGGATGCGCCTGATGACCTCTTCCCGGCTCAGCGCGCGGTAATCAGGCTGCGCGTCACGCTCGATCCAGCGATCGTCACCGTCAGCCCGCAGGAAAATGCACAGCTCTGAGAGCCCGGACGGGTGCGCCGTCATGTGCGGCGCGATAGCCTCTATGGTGCCTGAGGTTGGCGCATGGACCGGCAGCATACGTCCGCTGCCAAAAGTCAGCGGCTGGCCGCGCAGCACGCGATCGCCTGGCGAGACGCAGAGCTCACCCTCATGGCCAATATGCTGCTTCAGGGGAATAACAAACTGCTCAGGCAACGGCAGCGTGCTCAGCGGCGTGCCGTTAGACTGTGTTTTCATTTCCGGCGGATGAATACCGCCCTGAAAATCCCACAGCTTCTCTTTGCGAAACAGATTTAACAGATTAAGCATGATGTTCTGCCGGGATCACTTTTACAGGAATAGTGTTGAGATCCCACTTCCAGCTTGCTGGGGTGGTGGCGACCGGGCGCATCTCAATGCAGTCAGTCGGGCACGGAGCGACACACAGGTCGCAGCCCGTGCAGACGTCGCTGAGCACGGTGTGCATGGCGCGCGTGGCACCCACAATGGCATCCACCGGGCACGCCTGAATGCACTTGGTGCAGCCGATGCAGTTCTCTTCGTCGATCCACGCGACGGTACGCACCGGCGTAAGGATGTCGGCGCCACCATCAAGTGGCTGCGGCTCAACGTTCAGCAGTTCAGCCAGCCTGAGCATGGTCTGCTCACCACCCGGCGCACATTTATTGATCGCTTCACCGTTATTACCTACCGCATCCGCATAAGGGCGGCACCCCGGGTAGCCGCACTGGCCGCACTGGCTTTGTGGCAGTACGGCATCAATCTGTTCGACAATAGGGTCTTCTTCCACCTCAAAACGGCGCGAAGCGTAGCCGAGCAGGCCACCAAAAATCAGCCCCAGCGCGCTGAGTACAGCAATTGCTATCCAGATAGCGGTCATATCAGAATTTCACCAGACCGGTAAAGCCCATAAACGCCAGCGCCATCAGGCCGGCGGTAATCAGGGCGATAGAGTTACCTTTAAACGGTGCCGGCACGTTAGCCAGCACCAGACGTTCACGCATGCCGGCAAACAGCACCATCACCAGTGAAAAGCCCAGCGAGGCGCTAAAGCCGTAGAGGGCGGCCTGCAGAAACGTATGGTTAAGATTAACGCTCAGTAATGGCACACCCAGTACCGCACAGTTGGTGGTGATTAACGGCAGGAAGATCCCCAGCAGCCGGTAGAGAGATGGACTGGTTTTCCGCACCACCATTTCTGTGAACTGGACCACGACGGCAATCACCAGGATGTAGGCCATGGTGCGCAGATAAACCAGATCCAGCGGGATCAAAATCAGATGGTTAACCAGCCAGGCGCACACCGAAGCGAGGGTGATAACAAACGTGGTGGCAAGTCCCATGCCAATGGCCGTTTCCAGTTTTTTTGACACGCCCATGAACGGGCAGAGGCCGAGAAATTTGACCAACACGAAGTTGTTCACCAGCACTGTGCCAATAAAGAGAAGCAAGTAATCGGTCATGGTTTAACCTGGGAAGCCTAAAGGCAGATATTATCCGGAAATGAGAGCTACATCTCAACCTTTACGCCGGCGGGAGCAGCCCTGAGAGCACGCAGAATTAAATTCCTGACGAATTATGGAGCAGTAAACGTATGTTTAACCCGCCGTGAGCGCTTAAAGTAGGGAACGAACAGGGCGGCAGCCAGCAGCGTCAGAAGCAAAGTCTGCAGCGCTTTGCCGTCTGCAACCGGCGTAAACGCAAAGGTTTTCAGCGCCAGCAGTACGGTCATCAGCAGCCAGATTGTATAGTGGCGTGGCAGGCGCCGCGAGCGTCTGCAGAATATCCAGCCTACCCAGATACTGTAGAGCCAGACCGCAGTGGCAGTAAGCAGGGAAATCAGCCACGGCGATAACAGCAGATTAGCGTGTGAAAACAGGGTGGTGCGCAGCTCGCTGTCAAACAGAGGACGCAGGTAAAGCGCGATAACCAGTGCGCTGGTGAGCATGGTCATAATCAGCCAGGCCAGCGGCAGTAGCAGCCAGCCCCCGATGCGCGGTGAGTGAAGAGATTCAGACATAATTAAACCACATAGCGCCACACTGACTTAGGTACACAGCCCAGATCGTATAATCGGCCACCAGAGACCAGTTCAGCGCGGCGATGATCGGCAGCACGATACATATTGATGATGTCATTATCATCGGTCAGCGAATAGTTGAGATGATCGTAGAGTTTTTCCAGACTCTCAAGATTATTCACTTTGCGAAATTTTAGCAGGTAATCCAGCGCAGTCATGATTGCCATTAAACAGAAAGAACGATTGAGGGCTCAAGTATAGGGAGCACGCTGCTGCTGTCTATATATCCGTGTTAAAAAAATTTAAAATTCAGACCAGGTAGATTAATTACTTCAGTAGTAGCAATTTTTTTAGTTATGCCGCGCGGTTTCACAGCAAAACGTCTATTTTGAAAACATCTTATTTCCCCTGCTGTGAGAAAAACTAACAGGGGATAACCGCCGCGCTTTTTTTATTTATTTTTTGCCGGCAATTAAGTCCCGCCGGCACAACGGGTTGATTAAGCCAGCGTACCGTCTGGCGTAGTGTGCGGGTTATCACAAAATTGCTTATTGCTTTATGAACAACAGCATAACCATTCTTTACGCAGCCGTTGTAATCGCTTCCAGCCTGTTCAAATCTAACCAGTTCTGTTTATTACAGTTATTTATCCCCTTCGATAATAAAAAACAGCCGTTTTATCCATAAAGCTGATGGTCACTAATCATGCTTCAACAGCGTAACTCCTTTAAATCATTCTGTTTTGTGAGTTACGTCGCGCTAGTTTTACCTGAATTACGTCAGGCTTAATCTGCGTTTGTACCCCGACTACACACTCCCTTCAGAGGAATGAAAACTATGTGGAAACGTTTACTCCTGACCGCCATGGTAAGCGCCGCGCTTAGCACGCCGGTGCTGGCTGCTGATATGACAGTGGGATTCTCGCAGGTTGGTTCAGAATCGGGCTGGCGTGCAGCTGAAACCAGCGTAGCGAAAAGCGAAGCTAAAAAGCGCGGCATTACGCTGAAAATCGCCGATGGCCAGCAGAAGCAGGAAAATCAGATCAAAGCAGTACGTTCGTTTATTGCTCAGGGAGTGGATGCCATCTTCATCGCGCCGGTGGTGCAGACCGGCTGGGAGCCGGTGCTGGAAGAAGCGAAAGATGCCAAAATCCCGGTATTCCTGCTGGATCGCGCCATTGTCGTTAAGGATAAATCCCTTTACATGTCAGTGGTGACCGCAGACAACGTGCTGGAAGGCAAGCTGATTGGTGACTGGCTGGTGAAAACGGTCGGCGACAAGCAGTGTAACGTTGTCGAACTGCAGGGAACGGTCGGTGCCAGTGTGGCTATTGATCGTAAAAAAGGGTTTGCAGAGGCGATAGCCGGACATAACAACATTAAAGTGATCCGTTCTCAATCCGGTGACTTTACCCGCAGTAAAGGTAAAGAGGTGATGGAGAGCTTTATTAAAGCTGAGAATAACGGCAAAAACATCTGCATGGTGTATGCCCACAATGATGATATGGCAATCGGTGCCATCCAGGCGATAAAAGAAGCAGGTCTGAAGCCGGGCAAAGATATTCTGACGGGGTCGATTGATGGCGTACCGGATATCTATAAAGCGATGCTGGCCGGTGAGGCCAATGCCAACGTAGAGCTGACGCCAGATATGGCCGGCCCGGCGTTTGATGCGCTGGAGAAGTTTAAGAAAGATGGCACCATGCCACCAAAAATCATTAAAACGGAGTCGAAGCTCTTCCTGCCGGCGGATGCGCAGACAGAACTCGATAAAAAGAAAAACATGGGTTACTGATCCCTGCAGCCGCCCTGCGGGGCGGCTCTGCTGACGTCAGCGAGGTAGAGCCTGATGAGCACCATCGATGATACACCGCTGCTCACGCTGAGCGGCATCAGTAAAGGGTTTCCCGGCGTAAAAGCGCTGGACAACGTGTCATTTACTATCCGCAAAGGCGAGATCATGGCGCTGCTGGGTGAAAACGGCGCCGGCAAATCAACGCTGATTAAAGTGCTGACCGGCGTCTATTCACGCGATGCCGGTACTGTCACCCTTAACGGAGAGGCAATCACGCCGCACAGTACGGCAGATGCGCAGCGCGCAGGGATCGGCACGGTCTATCAGGAAGTTAACCTGCTGCCAAATATGTCGGTGGCGGATAACCTTTATATTGGCCGTGAGCCAAAGCGTTTTGGCATGGTCGATCGTCGCAAAATGAACCGTGATGCTGACACGCTGATGCGCAATTATGGCTTCGCGCTGGATGTAACGCGCCCGCTGGGACATTACTCTGTCGCTATGCAGCAGATTATCGCTATCTGCCGCGCGGTCGATTTGTCCGCACAGATACTGATTCTGGATGAGCCCACGGCGAGTCTGGATGCCAGTGAAGTAGAGATGCTGTTTACGCTGATGGCGCAGCTGCGCGCCAGAGGCATGAGTCTGATCTTTGTGACCCATTTTCTTGATCAGGTGTACCGTATTACCGATCGCATTACCGTGTTACGCAACGGCCAGTTTATTGCCACGCGTGATACCGCCTCACTGCCGCAAATAGAGCTTATCAAACTGATGCTGGGGCGTGAGCTGCTCGAAACCGCACTGCAGCGGCAGGGCAGCACCTTACGCAGCGATCAGCCGGTGGTAGCGTTTGAGGATTATGGCAGGAAAGGCACCATTGAGCCTTTCAGCCTGCAGGTCAGGCCAGGCGAGGTGGTGGGTCTGGCGGGTCTGCTCGGCTCAGGCCGCACTGAAACCGCAGAGGTGCTGTTTGGGATCCGGCGGGCCGATCGCGGTACTGCGCGCATTAAAGGCAAGGTGCAGACTATTCGCACCCCGGCGCAGGCCTCCCGCCTCGGAATGGGGTTCTGTCCCGAAGATCGTAAAACAGATGGCATTATTGGTGCGGCTTCCGTGCGTGAGAATATCATTCTGGCGCTGCAGGCGCAGCGCGGCTGGCTGCGTCCGATTAAGCGTCGCGAGCAGCAGGCGATTGCCGATCGCTTCATTAAAAGTCTCGGCATTCGTACGCCGCACGCCGATCAGCCGATCGAGTTGCTGTCAGGCGGCAATCAGCAGAAGGTGCTGCTGTCGCGCTGGCTGGTGACCAAACCCCAGTTTCTGATCCTGGATGAGCCCACGCGCGGCATCGATGTGGGGGCGCACGCTGAGATTATTCGTTTGATCGAGTCGCTCTGCGCGGATGGTCTGGCGCTGCTGGTGATCTCTTCGGAACTGGAAGAGCTGGTTGGCTACGCCGATCGCGTAGTGATTATGCGCGATCTGAAGCAGGTGGCTGAAATTCCACTCGAGCAGCTCTCCGTGGCGTCCATTGTGAACGCCATTGCTGAGGGAGGCGCACAACATGCTTGAATCACCTATGACACAGTCAAAACCTGAAAGACGTAAGCTGAAACTGCCGCCGGGTATGCCACAGATCGCCGCGCTGATTCTGGTGCTGCTGATTGACAGCCTGGTCGCGAATAACTTTTTTGCCATTCATATTCAGGATGGTCGTCTGTTTGGCAGCCCAATCGATATTCTGAACCGTGCTGCGCCGGTAGCGCTGCTCGCCGTGGGGATGACGCTGGTGATTGCGACCGGCGGAATTGATCTGTCCGTGGGTGCGGTTATGGCGATTGCGGGCGCAACGGCGGCCACGCTGACCGTCGCCGGACATAGCCTGAGCGTGATTGTACTGGTAACGCTGGGCACCGGTCTGCTGTGCGGCTTATGGAATGGGGTGCTGGTTGCGCTGCTGAAGATTCAGCCGTTTGTGGCCACGCTGATTCTTATGGTAGCGGGGCGGGGCGTGGCCCAGCTGATTACGCAGGGGCAGATCGTGACGTTCAACAGCGAGAGCCTGGCGTGGTTTGGCAGCGGCTCGCTGCTCTGGTTACCGGTACCGGTGTGGATCACGCTGCTGGTGGCGCTGGCCGTCTGGTTGCTGACGCGCAAAACAGCGCTGGGGCTGTTTATTGAAGCGGTGGGCATCAACCTGCGCGCGGCGCGCAATGCAGGCGTTAACGGCTGGCTGGTGGTGATGTCGACCTATGTGATTAGCGGCTTATGTGCGGCGGTGGCCGGACTGATTGTGGCGGCCGATATCCGGGGTGCTGACGCCAATAACGCCGGCCTGTGGCTGGAGCTGGATGCCATTCTGGCCGTGGTGATTGGCGGCGCATCCCTGATGGGCGGCCGCTTTAATCTGGTGCTGTCGCTGATGGGTGCTCTGATTATCCAGTCTATGAATACCGGGATCCTGCTGTCGGGTTTCCCGCCGGAACTGAACCAGGTGGTGAAAGCGGTGGTCGTGATGTGCGTGCTGTTGCTGCAGTCGCCGCGTTTTATCGCCATGCTGAAGGGGAAGCGTTCAAGATGATAAAGCGTCATTTGCCATTGATGATCACGCTGCTGGTATTTGTGGCAGGTTATCTGTTCTGTCTGAGCCAGTTTCCGGGTTTCGCATCAACACGGGTTATCTGCAATATTCTGACGGATAACGCTTTTCTGGGCATTATTGCCGTGGGCATGACCTTTGTGATTTTGTCCGGCGGCATCGATCTGTCTGTAGGGGCGGTGATCGCCTTTACCGGCGTGTTTCTGGCACGCATTATCGGTGATTTCCACCTGGATCCGCTGCTGGCGTTTGCAGTGGTTCTCGCGCTGGGGGCGCTGTTCGGCGCCATGATGGGTTGGCTGATTGATGCGCTGAAGATCCCGGCGTTTATTATTACGCTGGCAGGTATGTTTTTTCTGCGCGGCTGCAGTTACCTGGTGTCAGAGAATTCCATTCCGATCGATCATCCTCTTTACGCCACGCTGTCAGGCCTGGCGTGGAAAATCCCTGGCGGCGGACGGCTGAGCCTGCTGGCGGTGATTATGCTGGTAGTGGTCGCCGGGGGCATTATTCTGGCGCACCGTACCCGATTCGGAAATCAGGTATACGCTATTGGCGGCAATCTCACCTCGGCGCAGCTGATGGGCGTGTCGACCCGCGCGACGACCATTAAGGTTTATATGCTTTCCACAACGCTGGCGACGCTGGCCGGTATTGTGTTCTCTATCTATACCTCAGCCGGTTACGCGCTGGCCGGGCTGGGCGTAGAGCTGGATGCAATTGCTTCGGTAGTGATTGGCGGTACGCTGCTGTCGGGCGGTGTGGGTACCGTGCTCGGCACGCTGTTTGGCGTACTGATTCAGGGTCTGATTCAGACGTGGATTAATTTCGACGGGACGCTGAGTTCGTGGTGGACCAAGATTGCTATCGGCATCCTGCTGTTTGCTTTTATCGCCTTGCAGCGCATGCTGACCGTGATGTGGGATCGCCAGCAAAACGCACCGGTCAAACGCCTGACCCCGTAGGGGCGCATTTATACGCCCCTGGCCTCCATCCGGCATCATCCCACCCGTAGGGGGCGCATTAATGCGCCCCTGGCCGACACCGGCTCCTCAGCCATACGCATTCATGCGCCCCTGGCTGACACCGGTTCTTCGGCCATACGCATTTATGCGCCCCTGGCCGACACCGGCTCTTCGGCCATACGCATTTATGCGCCCCTGGCCGACACCGGCTCTCTGGCCTCCATTCATGTCGATACCACGGCCGGTAAAGCCCGGGGCGATCGCACAGGAACCCGGCGTCCGGCCGATCGGCCGCGCCATCCCTGGCGCGGACGCTTTGCTCTTCGCCCCGGGCTTTACCGGCCTGCCAGCCCCATCACGCGTTGCCAGAACCCTATATTTCCGTATCGGATATCTGCGGAAACCAGGGCGGCATTAATGCCGCCCCTGCGGCGAGCCACCGTTACCCCCGTAGGGGGCGCATTTATGCGCCCCTGGCCGATACCGGCTCCTCAGCCATACGCATTAATGCGCCCCTGCATCAGATCTGCGCTGCAACCAGGGCTGTATTAATGCCGGCCCTGCGGCATGCCACCGTTACCCCCGTAGGGGGCGCATTCATGCGCCCCTGGCCGATATTGGCTCCCTGGCCATGCGCATTCATGCGTCCCTGGCCAACACCGGCTCCCTGGCCATACGCATTTATGCGCCCCTGGCCGATACCGGCTCCTCAGCCATACGCATTAATGCGCCCCTGGCCGATATTGGCTCCCTGGCCATACGCATTCATGCGCCCCTGGCCGATATTGGCTCCCTGGCCGATTTTAAACCGGGAATTTCAGGCAATAAAAAAGCCGCGACGGCGCGCGGCTTAATTTCTGGTCAGTTATCAGAATCAGCGGGCTAAGCGGTAATAGACTTCGTTCCAGCGCAGCGCGTCCTTAAACGCAGGCAGGCGGGTTTCTTCATCGATCACCATGACTTCAATACCGTTCAGTTCGCCGTAGAGATACATATCCTCCAGATCCAGCGCCTGGCTGAATACCGTATGGTGCGCGCCGCCGCCAAGGATCCAGGCTTCTGACGCCGTTGCCAGCGACGGCTGAGCACGCCACAGCGCACGGGCAACCGGCAGCTTTGGCAGCGGTTTAGGCTGCTCAATCGCATCCACCACGTTAACCAGCAGGCGGAAACGATCGCCAAGATCGATCACGCTGGCATTGATCGCGCGTCCGGCCGGCGTCGAGAAAATCAGGCGCGCCGGATCGGCCTTGCCGCCAATACCCAGGAACTGAACATCAATCAGCGGTTTCTCCTCTTTGGCGATAGAGGGACAAACTTCCAGCATGTGCGAACCCAGCACCAGATCGTTGCCCGGCGAGAAGTGATACGTGTAATCCTCCATGAAAGAGGTACCGCCCGCACGTGTGCCTGCCTGCACTTTGAGAATGTGCAGCAGCGCTGCGGTTTTCCAGTCACCCTCGCCGGCAAAGCCATAGCCCTGGCCCATCAGACGCTGTACTGCCAGCCCTGGCAGCTGCGTCATACCGTGCAGCGTCTGGAAGTTGGTGGTAAACGCTTTACACCCTTCATCCTCCAGGAAGCGTTTCAGGCCCAGCTCAATGCGCGCAGCGTCCAGCACGTTCTGCCGCTTGTCGCCGTTAACGGCTGCCGCCTCGCTGAAGAGATACTGACTCTCATACTCATCGATCAGCGCGCTGACGTCACCGTCGCTGACGCCATTGATCACTTCAACCAGATCGCCCACGCCCCAGCCGTTAACGGCGTAGCCAAACTGGATCTGGGCGGCAACCTTGTCACCTTCAGTGACGGCAACTTCACGCATGTTATCGCCAAAACGGGCAACCTTAAGCTGCTGGCTCGCCTGTTTTGCCAGCGCGGCGTTGATCCAGCGGCTGATACGCTGCTGGCTGGTGCGATCCTGCCAGTGGCCGGTGATCACGCTATGCTGTAATCCCATACGTGCGCCGATGAAACCGAACTCGCGGCCGCCGTGTGCGGTCTGGTTCAGGTTCATAAAATCCATATCCATGCTGTCCCACGGGATCTCTGCATTAAACTGGGTATGGAACTGCAGCAGCGGCTTATTTAAAACGCTCAGTCCGCCAATCCACATTTTTGCCGGCGAAAACGTGTGCAGCCAGGTGATGATGCCGACGCACTGGTTGTCGTGATTCGCTGCCCGGCAGAGCGCCAGCGCCTCATCCGGCGATTTGACCAGCGGCTGAAGCACCAGCGGCACCGGCAGTGTACCCGCCTGATTAAGCCCTTCCATTACCTGACGCGCGTGCTCTTCCACCTGGCGCAACGTTTCCGCGCCGTAGAGGTGCTGTGTACCGATAACAAACCACACGTGCTGTGCGTTATGCTGTTCCATTAAACCACTCCTTTACTGTGCGGATAGGGTGCGCGGCGCGTACTGTGGTTCAGCCGCCTCACACCAGTTTTGATAACGTTGATAGAGCTGCTGATACGCCGCTACGCGCTGTGCGTCGGGCTGCAGCGTGACTGCAATCGGGCTGGCCATCACCTGCTGAGCGGCAGGTACGTCGGGATAGACCTCTGCCGCCACGGCCGCAAAAATTGCCGCACCCAGTGCGCAGCACTCGTCCGACGCAACAATATCCAGCGGACGGTTCATCACATCACAGCACGCCTGCATAATGGCAGGGGATTTGCGGGCGATCCCCCCCAGCGTCAGAATGCTTTTTACCGGAATCGCCTGCTGCTCAAAGCACTCCATAATGGCCCTTGCGCCAAAAGCCGTGGCGGCGATCAGCCCGCCAAACAGTGCCGGTGCATCGGTGCCCAGATTAAGATCGGTAATGACGCCTTTCAGCCGCTGATTGGCATCCGGGGTACGGCGACCATTAAACCAGTCCAGCACCACCGGCAGATGATCAAGTTGCGGATTGGCGGCCCAGGCTTCGGTAAGCTCGCGGATCAGGTCCTGCTGCAGCGCAGCCAGCTGCGGTTGCAGTTCAGGATGACGCTGCGCCGCCTGTTGCAGTGGCCAGCCGAGCAGGCGGCTGAACCAGGCATAGATATCGCCAAAGGCCGACTGGCCCGCTTCGCAGCCAATCGCACCAGGGACAACGCTGCCGTCGACCTGGCCGCAAATGCCCCGGATCGCGCGGTCGCCGACGGTTTCACTGTCTGCAATCAGAATGTCGCAGGTTGATGTACCAATGACTTTTACCAGCGTATAGGGCTGAGCACCGGCCCCGACCGCGCCCATGTGGCAGTCAAAGGCGCCGCCAGAGATAACCACCTGTTCCGATAAGCCGAGGCGGGCAGCCCATTCAGCGCTCAGCGTGCCAACCGGCAGGTCGGCGGTCCAGGTATCGGTAAACAGCGGTGAATCGAGCTGTTCTGTCAGCATGGGGTCAAGCGCGTTGAGAAAGGCCACGTCCGGCAGGCCCTGCCACTCCGGATGCCAGAGCGATTTATGTCCGGCGGCGCAGCGCCCGCGACGCAGCTTATCGGGGGCGGTCGTACCGCTTAGCAGCGCCGGCACCCAGTCGCAGAGTTCAACCCAGGAAACAGCCGCCTCCCGCACGGCGGCATCCTCCCGCGAGACGTGTAAGATTTTCGCCCAGAACCATTCGGAGGAGTAAATGCCGCCAATATAGCGGGTGTAGTCGGTAAAGCGCCCGCTGTGACACAGACGCGTGATCGCTTCAGCTTCTTCAATGGCAGTATGATCTTTCCACAGCACAAACATGGCGTTGGGATTTGCGGCAAATTCCGGTCGCAGCGCCAGGACATTACCGTCGCGATCGACAGGCGCCGGCGTTGATCCGGTTGTATCCACGCCGATCCCGGCTACCGCCGCGCGCTGTTCAGGCGTTAATGCCTGCAGCACGCTGACCAGCGCCTGCTCCATGGCATCGATGTAGTCCTGCGGATGATGACGAAACCGGTTAGCGTGCGCGTCGCAGAACTGGCCCTGCGCCCAGCGCGAATAGTTGACCACCGCTTTTTCCAGCTCTTTGCCGCTGTGGCAGTCAACCGCCAGCGCACGCACTGAGTCACTGCCAAAATCCAGCCCAATTGTTATGGCGCCAGCACCCATCGGGATTCTCCTGTGTGAGTTATATGGGTTCTATCCTGCGAGGCAATGTCCCGGGCCGTTAGTCATCAGTGGCTGACAATATGTACTTTTCTGTCATCGGAGAGGTTGTGTGATCGGCCGCAAAAGTCAGGCACCGGTTAATTTTGCTGAATATATGGATATTTTTGCCTTCGTTTTGCTATGTGATACCGCTCTACATTTTGTGCCGCATTTCTCGCTACAACTAGCCCAGCGTTTGCACAGCCTTTCAGCAACTCTTGAGCTAACGCGCTGATTTTGCGCTGTACAAGAAAGCAGAATTCAGATGGTAGCGTTTACACAAAAACGTTAATAACAGCGATAAAACACCATTGTGCCGGAGAGCATCATGCATAAATTCACTAAAGCGCTGGCGGCCGTCAGCCTCGCCGCGGTTATGTCACATTCCGCTATCGCCGAGACGATGAAGCTCGGTTTTCTCGTTAAACAACCAGAGGAGCCGTGGTTTCAGACCGAATGGAAATTTGCTGATAAAGCCGGCAAAGATCTGGGTTTTGAGGTGATTAAAATTGCGGTCCCCGATGGTGAAAAAACGCTTAACGCCATCGACAGCCTCGCGGCCAGCGGTGCGAAAGGTTTTGTCATCTGCACCCCCGATCCCAAACTCGGCTCGGCCATTATGGCGAAAGCGCGCAGCTACGATCTGAAAGTGATCGCGGTAGATGACCAGTTTGTCACGGCGAAAGGCAAGCCAATGGAGACCGTTCCGCTGGTAATGATGGCGGCAACAAAGATCGGCGAGCGCCAGGGTCAGGAACTCTATAAAGAGATGCAGAAACGCGGCTGGGACGTTAAAGAGACGGCGGTGATGGCGATCACCGCTAACGAACTGGATACGGCGCGTCGTCGTACCGGCGGCTCGATGGCGGCTATTAAAGCAGCAGGCTTCCCTGAGAAGCAGATTTATCAGGTCCCGACCAAATCCAACGATATTCCCGGTGCGTTTGATGCCGGTAACTCGCTGCTGGTGCAGCACCCGGAAGTGAAACACTGGCTGATTGTCGGCATGAACGATAACACCGTGCTGGGCGGCGTGCGCGCCACTGAGGGCCAGGGTTTCAAAGCGCCGGATGTGATTGGTATCGGCATTAACGGCGTGGATGCGATCAGCGAACTCTCTAAAGGCTCCGCGACCGGTTTCTATGGTTCACTGCTGCCCAGCCCGGATGTTCACGGTTATAAGAGCAGCCAGATGCTCTACAACTGGGTCACTAAAGGCGAAGAACCTGCCAGATTTACAGAGGTGACGGATGTGGTGCTGATCACCCGCGATAACTTCAAAACCGAACTGGCGAAGAAAGGGCTGATGTAACGCACAGGGCGCGCATTCATGCGTACCTGGTTTGCAGGGTGCGCATTTATGCGCACCTGAAATCCGACGGGCATTATCAGGAGTTTCCATGGAGACCGATCAGGCATTTCTCTCTTTTCATGGCATCAGCAAAACCTTTCCTGGCGTAAAAGCACTGCAGGATATCGGCTTTGAGTGCCGCGCCGGTGAGGTGCACGCGCTGATGGGCGAAAACGGCGCAGGAAAATCAACGCTGCTGAAGATCCTCAGCGGCAGCTATCAGCCCACGAGCGGTGAAATCCGCATCCAGGGCGAGGCAAAACACTTCACCAATACGGTTGATGCGCTGGATGCCGGCGTCGCCATCATCTACCAGGAGCTGCACCTGGTACCGGAAATGAGCGTGGCGGAGAATATCTATCTCGGCCAGCTGCCGCATAAACGCGGTCTGGTAAACCGCAAACTGCTGCGTTATGAAGCCGGACTGCAGCTGAAAAACCTCGGGATGGATATCGATCCCGATATGCCACTGAAATATCTCTCACTGGGTCAGTGGCAGATGGTGGAGATTGCAAAGGCGCTGGCGCGCAACGCCCGCATTATTGCGTTTGATGAACCAACCAGTTCGCTCTCAGCGCGCGAAATTGAGCACCTGTTCCGCGTTATCCGTCAGCTGCGGGCCGAAGGACGGGTGGTGCTTTATGTGTCGCATCGCATGGAGGAGATTTTTGCCCTGAGCGATGCAATTACCGTGTTTAAAGATGGCCGCTATGTGCGCACGTTTACGGATATGCCCAATACCCACCACGACGATCTGGTCGAGGCGATGGTCGGGCGCAACCTGGGCGATATCTATGGCTATGCGCCACGCGAGCTGGGCGCCGTTCGTTTTCAGCTCGACCAGGTCGAGGCGAAAGGGGTGCGCATGCCTGTCTCACTGACCGTGCGCGCGGGAGAAATTGTAGGGTTGTTTGGTCTGGTAGGCGCCGGACGCAGCGAGCTGATGAAAGGGCTGTTTGGGGCCACAAAACTGCGTGGCGGCACGGTTTCACTTGATGGCAGGCCGCTCACGATCCGCCAGCCGATTGATGCCATCCGGGCGGGCATTATGCTCTGTCCTGAAGATCGCAAAGCGGAAGGCATTATTCCGGTGCACTCCGTGCGGGAGAACATCAATATCAGCGCGCGACGCCATAACCTCACGGCGGGCTGCCTGATCAGGCCCGGCTGGGAGGCGAAAAACGCAGAAAGCCATATCCGTTCGCTCAATATCAAGACGCCTGGTCCGCATCAGCTGATCATGAACCTCTCCGGGGGCAACCAGCAAAAGGCCATTCTGGGTCGCTGGCTCTCGGAAGAGATGAACGTGATCATGCTGGATGAGCCAACGCGCGGTATTGACGTTGGCGCGAAGCATGAAATTTACAATCTGATTTACCAACTGGCAGGCAAAGGGATTGCGGTGCTGTTTGCATCCAGCGATCTGCCCGAAGTGATGGGGCTCGCCGACCGCATTATTGTCATGCGCGAAGGTGAAATTGCCGGAGAACTGACGCACGACACGGCAACCGAACAGCTGACGCTCAGTCTGGCGATGCCGAAAACCCCTCAAGCGGCCGCCGTGGCCTGATGTACAGGAGAGCAACAATGGCTTCATCTACCACTTCCAACACGCCACCGGTGCAGCGCAGCGGGCTGCAGCTGGGACGTATCTGGGACAATTTCGGCATGCTGGTGGTTTTTGCGCTGCTGTTTATTGTCTGCGCCATCTTTGTGCCGAACTTTGGCACGTTTATTAATATGAAAGGGCTGGGCCTGGCGATGTCGATGTCCGGCATGGTGGCCTGCGGTATGCTGTTCTGTCTGGCGTCGGGCGACTTTGATCTCTCCATCGCCTCGGTTATCGCCTGCGCCGGTGTGGTGACGGCGGTGGTGATCAACATGACCGAAAGCCTGTGGATTGGCGTAGCCGCCGGGCTGCTGCTGGGGATGGCGACCGGTTTTGTGAACGGATTTGTCATTGCCCGGTTAAAAATCAACGCCCTGATCACCACGCTGGCAACGATGCAGATTGTGCGCGGACTGGCCTATATCTTCTCTGACGGTAAAGCGGTAGGCATTGAAGATGAACGCTTTTTTGCGCTGGGTTATGCTAACTGGCTGGGCGTGCCGGCACCTATCTGGCTCACCATTGCCACCATGATTGCGTTTGGTTTCCTGCTGAACAAAACCACGTTTGGCCGCAACACACTGGCAATTGGCGGCAATGAAGAAGCTGCCCGGCTGGCTGGCGTGCCGGTGGTGCGTACCCGCATCATTATCTTTATCCTTTCAGGACTGGTTTCAGCCGCCGCGGGCATCATTCTGGCCTCGCGTATGACCAGCGGCCAGCCCATGACTTCGCTGGGCTATGAGCTGATTGTGATTTCGGCCTGCGTGCTGGGCGGCGTCTCGCTGAAGGGCGGCATCGGTAAAATTTCCTATGTGGTGGCGGGGGTGCTGATCCTGGGGACCGTAGAGAATGCGATGAATTTACTGAATATCTCGCCATTCTCACAGTATGTCGTGCGGGGTCTGATACTGTTAGCCGCAGTGATTTTCGATCGCTATAAACAGAAAAACAGAGCCGTTTGATCCTGGCGGCGCAACCCGGGTGTTGCGCCGCGCGTCATGCTGAGAGTGAGGGCACTATGTACCATCGCGAACCCCCCAGTGAACAACAGAACCCCCTGCTGCCGGGCTATCCGTTTAACGCCTGGCTGGTAGCGGGGCTCACGCCGATTAACGCGCAGGAGCCGCTCGACTTTTTTATCGATCGACCGCTGGGGATGAAGGGCTATATTCTCAATCTCACCATCCGTGGCAAAGGCCGGGTCTTTGATGGCGAATCCGCTTTTGACTGTGAGCCGGGTGACCTGCTGCTGTTTCAGCCGAAAACGCCGCACTACTATGGACGTGCACCAGACAGTCCGTGCTGGCACCATCGCTGGGTCTATTTTCGGCCGCGCGCCTACTGGATCGACTGGCTGGAGTGGCAGGATCAGAAGCAGGGCGTGGGCCGGCTGCGTCTGACCGAAGCGCTGTGCGGCGAATTTGATCGCCTGTTTGCCAGCATTGAACAGACGCACAACTCCGGGCGCCGCTTTGCTGAAGAGCTGGCGATGAACCTGCTGGAGCGTCTGCTGCTGCGTGCGGTGGAAGAGGATCCGCGCAGTCATCAGCAAATTCGCGATCCGCGCGTGATTGAAGCCTGCCAGTTTGTGACCAATCATCTTGCCAGCGAAGTCAAAATCGAGGAGGTGGCGCGGCATGTCTGTTTATCGCCTTCGCGGCTGGCGCATCTGTTCCGCGAACAGATGGGCATTAATCTGCTGCGCTGGCGTGAAGATCAGCGGGTGATCCGCGCCAAGCTGCTGCTGCAGACAACGCAGGAGCCTATCGCCTCCGTGGGACGGGAAGTAGGTTATGACGATCAGCTCTACTTTTCACGCGTGTTCCGCAAACGCGTGGGCGTCAGCCCGAGTGATTTCCGCCGCCGCAGCCAGGATGCGCACGACGCGCTCGAAGCGCAGCAGAACTGGCCGGAGCCTGGCCGGGCGATCTCTTTCAGCTGATTCCACCTTGTTCTCACCGGCTGATTCGTCTTAAATCAGTCGGGTATATGACAAAAGGAGTGAGAATGAGCGATAAACTACGTGTCGGCCTGATAGGCTATGGCTTTGCCAGTAAAACCTTTCATGCCCCTTTAATCGCCGGAACAGCCGATATGGAACTGGCAGCGATCTCCAGCAGTGATGCCGCTAAAGTGCATGCTGACTGGCCCTCGGTACAGGTCGTCGCCGATCCGCAGGCGCTGCTGGACGATCCCACCCTGCAGCTGATTGTGATCCCCACCCCCAATGACACCCATTTTCCGCTGGCTAAAGCGGCCCTGAATGCCGGCAAGCATGTGGTCGTTGACAAGCCTTTCACCGTCACGCTATCGCAGGCGCGTGAGCTCGATCAGCTGGCAAAATCCAGAGGATTGCTGCTGTCGGTATTCCATAACCGCCGCTGGGACAGCGATTTTCTGACGCTGAAAATGTTACTCAGTGAGGGCACGCTTGGCGAGATACGCTATCTGGAGTCACATTTCGACCGCTTTCGCCCGGAAGTTCGCCAGCGCTGGCGCGAGATGAAGGGACCGGGCAGCGGCATCTGGTTTGACCTCGGCCCGCACGTGCTGGATCAGGCGCTGCAGCTGTTTGGTATGCCGGTCGCGATCAATGTGGATATGGCAGAGCTGCGCCCGGGCGCGCAAACCACTGACTATTTCCACGCGGTGCTGACTTACCCGACGCGCCGCGTGGTGCTGCACGCCAGCATGCTGGTGGCAGCAGAGTCACCGCGCTTTGTGGTACACGGCACGCGCGGCAGCTACGTAAAGTATGGGCTCGATCCGCAGGAGGATAGTCTGAAATCAGGCGCCAGACCGCCGCAGCAGGCGTGGGGCTACGATATGCGCAACGGCACGCTGACGCTGGCGGAAGGCGATATGCTGGTGGAGCAGGAGCTGCTGACGCAGCCGGGCAACTATCCGGCCTACTATGCGGCGATCCGCGACGCGATAGCCGGCACGGGGCAAAATCCGGTGCAGGCAGAAGAGGCGATACAGGTTATGGAGCTGATTGAGCTGGGTCTGCAGTCTGCAGAGAAGCGTCAGACGATGTCACCGCGCTGATGTTACGCGCCGCCGCAGGGCGGCGCGTTATCTCTGGTGCTTAGCGCCTCAGCCTGCTACGCGCTGGCGCAGCGCCGCTTTCTCCGCTTCGCTCAGGAATGCAATCGCCACACCATTTTCCTGCGCCTGGCGGATCTCTGCCAGAGAGAGACCTGCTGCAGGGGCCGCCACCTCATATTCATGCGCCAGTTCCACACCCTGAACCGCCGGGTCATCAGTATTCAGCGTGGCCAGAATACCGTGCTGCAGGAACGCTTTCAGCGGATGCTTCTCCAGCGAGGAGACGGTGCTGGTCTGGATGTTTGAGGTCAGGCAGGATTCGATGCCGATACGCTGCTCAGCCAGAAAATCCATCAGCGCCCGATCTTCAATCGCCTTAACGCCGTGACCGATACGCTCCGCGCCCAGTTCGCGAATGGCCTGCCAGATACTCTCCGGACCCGCCGCTTCGCCGGCGTGCACGGTGATGCGAAAACCGGCGTCACGTGCCCGGTTGAAGTGGCTCAGAAACTCACTGCCCGGAAAGCCCAGCTCATCGCCCGCCAGATCCACGGCGGTGATACCGTCGCGATGTGCCAGTAATCCTTCCAGCTCGCGCAGGCACGCCTCTTCACCAAAGGTGCGGCTCATAATGCCAATCAGATTGACATCCACACCGTACTGCTTCACGCCCGCACGCACACCATCAATTACCGCTTCTGTTACGCCCGCTACCGGCAGATTATGGGTCATCGCCATATAGCCCGGAGAGAAGCGGAGTTCCGCATAGTGAATGCCTGCACGCGCTGCATCTTCGACGTTTTCCAGCGCAATGCGGCGACAGGCGTCGAGATCGCCCAGCACCTTAACGCCCCAGTCGAGCTTCTGCAGAAAACTCACCAGGTCGGGTTCGTTAGCGGTGACCTGCACGTGAGGACGCAGTGCTTCAAGAGAGCTGGCGGGCAGAGAGAGGTTAAACTGGCGGCCGAGATCGAGAATAGTTTGGGCGCGGATATTGCCATCAAGGTGGCGGTGAATATCGGTAAGAGGAAGCTGCTGGTCGATCATGGCGCACTCGCTTGTCAGGAATAAAGTGCAGAGCATTATAAAAATATCTTGCGCAACTGCGCCAGCGATTTGCGCAAAGCGGAGAACAGATGGTGAATATTAGAGCGAAAAGGCGCCGCCTCTTCCCGCAGGATGAGGCGGCGTACCGCAGAGGTTACTGTGGCATGCCTTCACTGGTTGGCATTCCCAGCATATAGCGGGAGAGGAACTGCTCCAGCGACATCTTGTCACCGTTCATCGTTACCTGACCGTTCGCATACTGCAGACTGGTGACAATATTATTATCCTGCTGCTGCGTCAGACGGAACATCTGGCCCATCGCAGCCACGCCTTTGACCTGCTGATCGGCCAGCTTCTGCGCGTCATCTCCCTGATATCCTTCTGCCAGGCCAACATGACGCATCGTTTCTGTTGCCATTGGCATATTGATATTCAGTTTGCCATCCAGCGTTTTCAGCATGCGATCCACTGCTGCCCCCAGGCTCTGCGCCTCGCCGCTGACTGCCGCCGGATCGTTGAAGCCGATATTCAGGTTAAACGTGCTTTCACCTTTATCATTTTTCCAGCTCAGCGGCGCAATGCTCACCGCCGGCGCGCCTTTCAGCAGCAGCGGCAGGTTGTTGCGCAAAATGGTCTGCACGCTGGCCTGATAGCGAATCGGATCCTCAGCAACACCCGGCTGGCGCAGCAGATCCTGCATCTGGGCATTGTAAGTATCGGAGAAGGTTTTCACCGCCTGCGCATCAAACTGCGAAAACTTCATCGCCAGACGCGCTTCGCCGAAAGGCTGCTGCTGCAGGTTGATATTCCCCACTTTGTAATCAATGGTGCCGCCGATTTTGCCCTCTTTATTATCAAAAGAGGATTTACCGTCGATGTTCTGCAGCGTCATTCCCTGCTGACCGTTGATGCTCGCTTCCAGTTTATCCAGCGTGATGTTCTGATCGCCCACGCGCACGCCTTCCGGGCTCAGGTGAGTATCACCGCCCAGTGCCAGACCGTTCAGGGTGAACAGCACCGGCTGCTCCAGCTGATTTTTGCTGGTGACGGCGATGCTGGAAAACTCACCTTTCAGGCTGACTTTATCGCCTTTGCTGTCGGCGCTGACGTCAAGCTTACCGCCGTTGGTAGCCAGCCGGTCGCCGGTCTGTGCGTTGCTGTAGTCCACTGGCAGCAGGGTCAGCGCCGTATCAGTAGCCCCGCTGTAACCAATACGCGTATCGGCTGCAACCAGTGATTTGCCGTCAGTCAGCGCGAACAGTTTTTTCACCGCGTCAGTATTGGCAAGCTCTGAGTGCACTGAGGCCATTGCCGGCAGAATATTGCCACGCTTCAGTTGCGCAAAGGGGAAAGGGCCGTGATCGATGGTTTCATTCAGCACAATGGTCTGACCCGGCTTAAGCAGCGGGTTATCCACCGTTTGCGAGCTCGCCTGAACAACCAGTTTCGTGCTGCTGCTGAACAGGCCGCGCTGATAATCCTGATAGCTCAGCGTCAGGCGGCTGTTGGGTGCCCAGGCGTTAATCTGGCTGTTGGCATGTTGCAGCATCTCATCCTTATGGCTCTCAATCTGCTTGCCGGTAAACCACGCTGCGCCGGTCCAAACCACACCGAGCGCGATAATCACACCTGCTGCAACCTGAGTCTTTTTCATCGCTGAGTCATCCTTATCCTTGCGTTCGCGCCCCGTCAGGGTAACGCGCCGGGTGAAGAAAAACGCCCGCAGGCGTTTAAAGTAATCGTCTGAAAGGATAGCAGTTAACCGGCGCAGCGTCAGCCGTCTGCAGTGAGCGCGCAGAAGACGCGGGCCAGACGTCCGCTGCCTGAGGCTGCAATCGGTGCTTCGCGGGCGGCAACAAAACAGGATTCGCCTGGCTGCAGGATAAGCTGGCTATCCGCGCTGGCAAGCCGTGCTTCACCCTCAATACAGAACAGCAGGGCGACGCCGGCCGGTGCCAGCGGCTGCGCCACGGCAGAAAGCAGGTGAATGGCAAAAGCAAAATCATCCACCGGCACCGGAAAATGCAGCGCCTGCGCATCGCGCTCAGGCTGCAGCCGCAGCGTACCGGCCGCGCGGGCGGTAAAGTTCAGGTTAGCCAGCAGCTCCGGCATATCGATAAATTTTGGCGTCAGGCCGGCACGCAGCACATTATCTGAATTTGCCATAACTTCCAGTGCAGTGCCCTGCAGGTAAGCGTGTGGCGTTCCGGCAGAGAGAAACATCGCTTCGCCGGGCTGCAGCAGCAGCTGGTTAAGCAGCAGTGGTGCAAACAGACCGTTATCGTCCGGGTAATCAGCCGCCAGCTGCCGTACAGTCAGCCACGGCTCCGCATCCCGTGACGCTGCCACTGAGCACAGGATCGCCAGCGCACGCCTTTTTTCATCCCCCTGCAGCGAGAACAGCGTGGCAAACAGGCGGGCAAGGGCATCTGGCGTGGCCTGCTCAATAAAGTGTCCAATCTGCGGATGCGCGCCCGCTACCGCGCTCAGCAGCGACACCATTTCAGGCCGCTCGCGGAAACCGTTCAGCGCCTGGAAAGGCGTAAGCGCATAGAGCAGCTCTGGTTTATGGCTGGCATCTTTATAGCTGCGCTGCGGCGCATCCGGAGCAATACCGGCCGCGTTTTCACGGGCAAAACCGGCGGCAGCTGCGTGTTTGTCCGGATGCGCCTGCACGGAGAGCGCTTTCGCCGCGCAGAGCACCTTAAACAGAAACGGCAGTTCACCAAACCGGTCAGCGACGGCGCGGCCCAGCATTGCCACCGGATCGCGCGCGATCGCATCGCGCAGCGAGCGGGGCTGGCCCTCAGTAACCAGCGTTGACGGGCTTTTCGGGTGCGCGCCCATCCACAGTTCTGCCAGCGGCCGGCCCTGCGGATCGGCGATACCATACAGTGCCGTTAACGCCGTTGTGCTGCCCCAGTCGTAATACTGCAGTGAGTTATTCAATTTATGCATATTTTGCCCTCAGCTGAACAGTTATTGCCCAGTAAAGCAGAAAATGTCAGCAATTAGCGCGACCTGTGTGCAGGAAACGCGATGTGACCGCATACTGTTTTATTGATTCGGATCGCCAGCAGGGTGTTCAGACGTCCCATGCAGGTATCACTTCACTACTGAGTAAGGAGAAGAGGGCTATGGCAGCCAGTCGCACTGAAAAAGATTCAATGGGTCCCATCGATGTGCCGGCAGACAAACTCTGGGGCGCACAGACGCAACGCTCGCTGGAGCATTTTCGTATTTCAACTGAGAAAATGCCGGTTGAGCTGGTCCGGGCTCTGGCGCAGACCAAGCGGGCAGCGGCGGAGGTGAACCGCGATCTGCAGCTGCTGCCGGACGATCGCGCGGCAGCGATTATTCGCGCGGCGGATGAGGTACTGGCCAACCAGCACGCCGATCAGTTTCCGCTGGCGATCTGGCAGACCGGCTCCGGCACCCAGACCAACATGAATATGAATGAGGTACTGGCCAATCGCGCGAGCGAAATCCTCGGCGGTGAGCGCGGTATGGCGCGGCGGGTGCACCCTAATGATGATGTGAATAAAAGCCAGAGCTCTAACGATGTCTTTCCCACCGCTATGCACGTGGCGGCCGTCACGGTACTGCGCGAGCAGCTTATTCCGCAGCTGGAGGTGCTCAAAACCACACTGGCCCGCAAAGCGGATGCATTCAGCGATATTGTGAAAATTGGCCGTACGCACCTGCAGGATGCCACGCCGCTGACGCTGGGGCAGGAGATCTCCGGCTGGGTGGCCATGCTGGAGCATAGCCTGAAGCACGTTGAAAACAGCATTCCTCATCTGTCTGAGCTGGCGCTGGGCGGCACCGCCGTGGGCACCGGCCTGAACACGCATCCTGAATACGCCGTCCGCGTGGCGCGGGCGCTGGCCGCGCTGACCGGTCAGCCATTTGTTACCGCGCCCAACAAATTTGAAGCGCTGGCAACCTGCGATGCGCTGGTGCATGCGCACGGCGCGCTGAAAGGTCTGGCGGCGTCGCTGATGAAAATTGCCAACGACGTCCGCTGGCTCTCTTCCGGTCCGCGCTGCGGCATTGGTGAAATCAGCATCCCGGAAAATGAGCCGGGCAGCTCGATTATGCCGGGTAAAGTGAATCCGACGCAGTGTGAAGCGATGACCATGCTCTGCTGCCAGGTCATGGGCAACGATGTGGCGATCAATATGGGCGGGGCGTCCGGCAACTTTGAGCTGAACGTATTCCGTCCTATGGTGATTCATAACTTCCTGCAATCGGTACGGCTGCTGGCCGACGGCATGGACAGCTTTAATCATCACTGTGCAACAGGCATTGAGCCGGTGCGGGAGCGCATCGATCAGCTGCTTAATGAGTCTCTGATGCTGGTAACCGCGCTGAATACGCACATTGGCTATGACAAAGCGGCTGAGATTGCCAAAAAAGCCCATAAAGAGGGCCTGACGCTTAAAGCGGCCGCGCTGCAGCTCGGTTATCTGGATGAGGCGCAGTTCGATGCCTGGGTGCGCCCGGAAGAGATGGTTGGCAGCATGAAAGCGTAATCCTGCAGGGGGCGGCCGCGCCGTCAGGCGAGGCGGTCGCTCCAGAGGTGCAGACGCGGGATGATCAGATGCAGCGGCTGCGCCAGCGGTTTATAGCGATGGGCGATGTTCTCTGCGTCGTAATTCAGCAGTTCGCCCAGTACCGGCACCTGCGTTTTGTCACGACACAGTACCAGCAGCGGAGAAGGGCAGGCCAGCTGCGTCTGTTTCTTCTCGCTGGCGCGCCAGACGCGTGCAATAGGCTGCACTTTGACCGGCCGTTTGATTTTCAGCTTTGCGCTCGCGGGCAGCGATCGCACCAGCTCCAGCTCCAGCTGAACTTTTTCTGCCCATTGCTCGCGCGTCCAGGGCGCCTGAGCGCGATTTGCTTTCAGGCTGCGCTCCAGCTGCTCAATAACGGCTTCCCGCGTCAGATTTTTAATGATGTTTTTATTGGCCCAGCCAAAGCGCAGCGTATCCGGCGCATGAAGCAGGGGCACGCTGCGATAGGCATTCAGCGTAATCAGTCCGCGCAGATGCTGATGCACAAATTCAAAGCGCGCTTCGCTCGGTAAACCGGACTCCACGGTTATCAGCTGCTCCAGCCGCTGCTTGAGCGCGTTGATCTCGCTGACCTGCAGGGTAATCTGTTCAGCAGCATGTTCGTCTGCCTCAATACAGAGCGCACCGGGCAGCCGTACGGCCGCTTTAGTACTGAGCTTTTCTGACTGATGCTGCATAAACAGCCGGCAGTAGTGAGTGAGCGCCATCTCGCGTGCGCTTTTCCCCAGATGCTGGGTAACCGTTATTTTATCAATCTCGTCATGTTCATGACCTTTTTCAATTGCCGGCAGGCTAAATACGCGAGCCACCAGCAGCGGCTGCTGCTCAATGCTGGCGCGCAGCGCGCCGAGGCGCTGTTCCAGCGTATTGACGCACTCATGTAAATCAGCGACTAAATCGTAGCGAGCCATTATGTTCTCCTTTGTTACAACATCCTTAATGTACCTGTGTACACGTTGCTGGCAAGAGGCTATTTTAGTTACAGCATACTTATTAATTTTATATAGATCCTGACAGAAGCCACGGAGTGGTTAGCTGCTTAACAGCAAAGAGCGTTCAGCCTGAAGAATATCCATGCTATAACAACGCTTTATCTTATATGGGGCCACCCTGTGCGCTATCATGCAAAACCCGCTATTCCGGCTATTATCACGCTGGGTGCGGTCCAGATCCTTTCATGGGGCGGGTCGTTCTACCTGATGGCTGTGATGGCCGCTCCGATTATCGCTGAAACCGGCTGGCCCCGGCAGTGGGTCTATGGCGCACTGTCACTCGGTATTCTGGTCTCGGGTTTGCTGGCGCCGCTTAGCGGCCGTCTGATTGCCCGTGGATACGGACCGGCACTGCTGGCAGGCGGCGGTATCGTGATGGCTGCAGGCCTGGTGCTCATGGGGCTGAGCTATCGGCCCGGCTGGTTTTTTGCTGCATGGCTGCTGATAGGCACAGGGATGGCCATGAGCCTTTACGATTCGCTATTTGCGACGCTCGGCACGCTGTATGGCGGACAGGCGCGCAGCGCCATTACCGGGGTGACGCTGATTTCGGGCTTATGTACCACGCTGGTATGGCCGGGAACGGCATGGCTGATTGCGCTCGCCGGCTGGCGTGACGCCTGTTTTATTATTGCTGCGCTGCTCACGCTGCTGGTATTCCCCGCCTATCGCTATGCGCTGCCGCCGCCGGTGATGCAAACAGAGAGCAGGGGAGGTGAGACCGGCGCCGCCTCTGATGCCCTGCAGAACGCCCCCTCATCACAACTTTTCTGGCTGCTGTGCGCCATTTTCACCCTCGCTTCGGTTATTATGACCGCCATCTCGGTTCAGCTTATTACGCTGCTTCAGTCAGGCGGTTATTCACTGAGCGCGGCGCTGGCGCTCAGCGCCATTCTCGGTCCCTGTCAGATCGGCTCGCGGCTTCTGGATGTCCTGTTTAAGCGTAGTCACCCCATATGGACTGCCTTGTTCTCTGTGGGACTGGTCGCAGCGGGGCTAATGCTGCTGGCGCTGTTTCCGGCCATGGCGCTGGTTGCGATGATGCTGTATGGCGCCGGGAACGGCTTGCGGGCCATCGTACGCGGTACATTACCGCTGGTTGTGGTCAAACCAGAGCATTATGCCGTGGTCACCGGTCGTATGGCGCGGCCGGCGCTGATAGGGCAGGCGCTGACGCCGCTGGCGGGCGGCTGGCTGTTTGCCCGTGCCGGCGCTGATATCACGCTCTGGGTGCTGTGCGGGCTGGCAGGCGTAAATGTATTGCTGGTCATGCTGCTTAAGCAGCAGTTACCGGCGCAGGCGTCGTCCGTGCAAAACTAAGCAGCTTGTGCGCAAACCGCCTTGCAGATGGGGAATCCGTGCCCTGTAAGGCCGGGGTTGCTTCTAAAAAGCAACAGTGTTTGTTATATTTATTGCTCATTGTTCACTCATTGACGCGCTATAAAAACAAAAAGATAAGCCGCAACTCAGGATATTGAAATGTTAGATTATCGCTTCCCGACAGCTCTGCAGATGGTTTTAAGTGTCGCGATGGCGGAGCAACTGGGAAAACGCTCGACCAGCGCAATTCTGGCGTACGGTCTGGAGGCGAATCCCAGTTTTATTCGTAAACTGATGGTTCCGCTGACGCGCGATGGCATTATTGTTTCGACGCTGGGTCGTACCGGCTCAATTCATCTGGGCCGGCCCGCAGCGGAAATCACGCTACGCGATATCTATACGTCAGTGATTGAAGACAAAAAACTGTGGGCGTCGCGACCGGATGTTGCACCGCGTTGTCTGGTCAGCGCCAACCTCTGCTGGTATTTCAAATCGATTGCTCAGGAGGCGGAAGAGGCGTCGCTGAAAGTGCTGGAGACGCGTACCGTGGCGGATGCGCTGAACGAACTGAAAAGTAACGATACCAGCAATTGTGAGCCGCTGCCGGATGTTGAGCCCGCCGGACTCTGCCAGAAACCCTGATAACACCGGTGCGTCATACGCAGCCGGAACGTCAATAGCATATAAAAAAGCCCGGCTGCAGCCGGGCTTTTGCATGTATAACGTTGTTATGCTGACGTTGCGCTTTCTGCAGGGGCGCGTCGTGTCACCAGCTTGCGCAGCGTGACGTAAAACACCGGCGTCAGGAACAGGCCAAACAGGGTAACGCCAAGCATACCGGCAAACACGGTAATTCCGGTCACGCCGCGTACTTCCGCGCCAGCGCCTTCGCCGAGAATCAGCGGAATCGTACCGGCGATAAACGCAATCGAGGTCATCACAATCGGCCGCAGACGCAGACGACAGGCTTCCAGTGCGGCGGCCGTAATGCTTTTACCCTGCATCTCCAGCTCACGGGCAAACTCCACAATCAGAATGGCGTTTTTGCACGCCAGCCCCATCAGCACCACCAGCCCGACCTGGACAAACACGTTGTTATCACCGCCGGTCAGCCAGACGCCCGCCAGCGCTGAAAGCATGGTTACCGGCACAATCAGGATCACCGCCAGCGGCAGCGTCCAGCTCTCATAGAGCGCTGCCAGCACCAGAAATGCCAGCAGGACCGCAACCGGGAAAACGATAAATGCGCTGTTGCCCTGGGTTGCCTGCTGATAACTCAGGTCAGTCCATTCGATATTCATGCCGTTGGGCAACATCTGTTCTGACATGGTTTCCAGCTGCGCCATCGCCTGAGCGGAAGAGAGCACGCGCGGATCGGCATCGCCAATCAGATCCGCAGCGGGATAGCCGTTGTAGCGGATCACCGGATCGGGCCCGTAGGTGGTGGTGACATGCACCATGCTGCCGATGGGCACCATTTCGCCCCGGTCATTACGGGTACGCAGCGAGGTAATATCTTCAACGCTGTCCCGGAAATCCCCGTCTGCCTGCGCCATCACGCGCCAGGTACGGCCAAATTTGTTGAAATCGTTAACGTAGGCCGAACCCAGATAAACCTGCAGCGTGGTGAAGAGATCGGGCAACGCCACGCCCTGCGCGCGGGCTTTATCGCGATCGACCTGCACATCAAGCTGCGGGACGTTGGCCTGATAAGAGGAGATCGGAAACATCATGCCCGGCGTCTGCATCACGGCACCGGAGAGAGTATTAATAGCCTCCTGCAGGGCGCCATAGCCGAGACCGCCGCGATCCTGCACATAAAGCGAGTAACCTGACCCCTGGCCCAGACCCAGGATCGGCGGGGGCATAATCGAAAAGCCAAAACCCTGCTGAATTTTCGCGATTTTGGCATTCAGCTCAGCATTGATTTCTGCCGCGCTGCGCGTGCGTTCGCTGAAGGGTTTCAGGCCAAAGAATACCGTGCCGGCATTCGGCGTATTGGTAAACTGCAGCGCGTTCAGTCCAGGAAACGCAACCGCATAGGCGACGCCGTCAGTATGCATGCCAATCTCGCTCATCTCGCGGATCACCGCATCGGTGCGCGCCAGCGAAGCCCCCTCCGGCATTTTTACGCCGCCGATCAGATAAAGTTTATCCTGTGTGGGAATAAACCCGCCTGGCACGCTGTGGAACATAAAGCCTGCACCGGCAAGCAGCAGCAGATAGACCGCAAACACCGCGCCGCGCCGGCGCAGCGTGCTGCCGACCAGGGATTCATAGCCCGTTGCGCTGCGCTGGAAGAAACGGTTAAACGGACGGAACAGCCAGCCAAACAGACGGTCAATCAGCCGGCCGGGCAGATCTTTCGGCGCGTGATGGCCTTTCAGCAGCTTGGCCGCCAGCGCCGGCGAGAGCGTCAGCGAGTTAATGGCGGAGATCACCGTCGAGATGGCGATGGTCACGGCAAACTGCTTATAGAACTGCCCGGTCACGCCGGAGAGAAACGCCATCGGCACAAACACTGCGCAGAGCACCAGCGCGATGGCGATAATCGGCCCTGATACTTCGCGCATCGCCTGGTGTGCGGCAGCCACCGGCGTCAGACCCTGTTCGATATTGCGCTCAACGTTCTCCACTACCACGATGGCGTCATCCACCACAATGCCGATAGCCAGCACCAGCCCGAAGAGGCTGAGGGTATTGAGTGAGAAACCCAGCAGCCAGAGCACGCTAAAGGTACCGACCACGGACACCGGTACCGCCAGCAGCGGAATAATGGAGGCGCGCCAGGTCTGGAGAAACAGGATCACAACCAGCACAACCAGCACAATCGCCTCAAACAGCGTCTGCACCACGGCGTGGATAGAGTCGCGGACAAACACCGTAGGATCATAAGGCGCTGCCCACTGCACATCCTCCGGGAAGCGGGTTGCCAGCTCGTTCATCTTTGCCCGCACCGCGTCGGAGAGATCAATTGCGTTTGCCCCCGGCGCCTGAAAAATACCGATGCCGACCGCATCCTTGTTATTCAGCTGCGAACGCAGGGCGTAGCTGCCGGAGCCCATTTCAATGCGCGCCACGTCGCGCAGCCGCACCAGAGAACCGTCAGCCGTGCTTTTCAGGATGATAGCGCCAAACTGCTCCTCGCTCTCCAGCCGCCCCTGGGTGTTGATAGAGAGCAGGAAATCGCTGGCTTTGCGGGTGGGTTCCGCGCCGAGCTGGCCGGCAGAGACCTGCACGTTCTGTTCGCGCATGGCGGCAATCACCTCTGCGGCCGTCATGCCGCGTGCGGCGACTTTGCCGGGATCGAGCCAGACGCGCATCGCATATTCGCCGGCGCCGAAGATCTGAATCTGGCCGACACCGGGCAGGCGTGCCAGCTCATCTTTTACCTTCAGGGTGGCGTAGTTGCGCAGGTAGAGCGAATCATACTTGCCGTGGGGTGAAAAAAGATGCACAACCAGCGTCAGCGTGGGCGACATTTTCTGGGTGGTCAGCCCCAGCTGGCGCACCGCTTCCGGCAGGCGTGCTTCAGCCTGCGCCACGCGGTTCTGCACCTGAACCTGCGCCTGGTCGGGGTCGGTGCCGGGGCGGAAAGTCACGGTGGTGACCAGTACGCCATCGGAGCCAGCCACCGACTTCATATACATCATATTTTCAACGCCGTTGATCGCCTCTTCCAGCGGCGTGGCGACAGAATCCGCGATCGCTTTTGGGTTAGCGCCGGGATATTCGGCACGTACCTGTACGCTGGGCGGCACCACATCCGGGTATTCGCTGATCGGCAGCAGCGGAATGGCAATTAACCCGGTGGCAAAAATCAGTATCGACAGCACCGCCGCGAAAATGGGCCGGTCGATGAAAAAGCGAGAGAAATCCATAGAGTAGGGTCTCGGTTAAGGGGCGGGGCGCATTGCGACAGACTGAGCGTGCACCGGCATGCCGGGCATAAAGACTTTTTGCAGGCCGTTAACGATCACGCGATCGTCAGGCTGCAGACCCTGCTGAACAATACGCAGTCCGCCGGAGAGATCGCCGGGCCGGATATCCCGCCGCTGCGCTTTTCCTTCTGCGTCAACAATATAGACATAACGGCGATCCTGATCGGTAAGAATTGCCTTGTCATCAATCAGCAGCGCGGTGAAATCAGCGCGACCCGGCAGCCGGACGCGGGCAAACAGCCCCGGCGTCAGCTCGCGCTGTGAATTATCAAGCCGTGCGCGCATGCGGATGGTGCCGGTACTGGCAGTGAGCTGGTTATCCAGAAAATCTACCGTGCCTTGATGCGGGTAGCCGTGCTCGCCGGTCAGGGCAACCTGCAGCGGCAGGGCGCCGCGCTGTTCGCCCTGGCGTGCCAGCTGCTGATAGTGCAGGAATGTCGCTTCGTCGACATCAAACCAGACGTACATCCGATCCTGGGAAACCAGCGTGGTCAGCACGCTGGCGCTGTCGCCTGCGGTGACCAGATTACCGGCGGTGATCAGCGCGCGGCTGGCCCGGCCATCAATCGGGGCGGTCACGCGGGTAAAACTCAGGTTGAGGCGGGCTATATCAACCGCCGCCTGCGCGGCCAGCACGCTCGCCTGCGCCTGCTGCGTAGCGGAACGGCGCTGCTGCCAGATCTCGCGGGACACCACCTGGCTGTTAACCAGCTTATCGGTACGATCCGATTCACTGCGCGCCAGCGCCGCCTGCGTGCGCGCACCGGCGAGCTGCGCCTCAGCCTGCGCCAGTGCGGCACGGTAGCTGCGGTCATCAATGGTAAACAGCACCTGACCTTTTTTAACTTCATCGCCTTCGCGATAGTTTACCTGGTCAATATAGCCGGAGACGCGCGGGCGCAGCTGAACGCTTTCAACCGCTTCGATCCGGCCATTAAAGGTATCCCACTCGCTGACCTGCTGCCGGATCACCTGTGCGGCACTTACCTCCGGCGGTGGTGGCGGGGCGTTTTGCGCCACGCCGCGATCGCAGCCCGCCAGCAGACTTGCCAGCAGCGCCGCGCCAGCCAGGCCAATAGCCTGACGAACCCTGTTATTTTTTTCGGGCATTATTGTTATTCCACGTTAATGAAGAACGAAAGACGACGTAAAAATATGCAACTTTGTCGATTGCATTAATCGGGAGGAGTGTAGGTCTCAGCGAAGTGCATCTGCAAGAATATCTGATACACTTTATGTGCGGTCCGGCGGGGGCCTCAGCGCAGACAGAAAAACCCTGCTGTGAGTGCGGCATTTAATGTAATAATAAAACTTGCATTAAGTGCGATAGTCAGTCACCCTTAAAGTGTAACTGCAACTGATACTGATACTGTTCGTAACGGCGACGGGAGAGAATGGGATGATGAGCGACGCGTTTATGCACGATCTGATTGACTGGATCGATAACAATATCGAAGCACGGCTGGATCTGGATACCGTGGCTGACCGGGCGGGCTACTCTAAGTGGCACCTGCAGCGTATGTTTAAAGAGCACACCGGTTATCCGCTGGGTGAGTATATCCGGGCCAAAAAGCTGAAAAAATCAGCGGACCGGCTGACCACGACCAATGAGCCTATCCTGAACGTAGCGATTTCGCTGGGGTTTGATTCACAGCAGTCATTTAACCGCAGCTTTAAGCGCCAGTATGGCGTAGCGCCTGGCGCGTGGCGTCGTCACGCTTCACATGCACCCGGTGCCATGCAGTAAGTTTTCCGCCAGGGCCAGCCACGCTGGCCCGCGTCAATTTCCCGCCTGAATCTGCTATGCTGACCTCCTTTTTTTCAGGAACGCCGCTATGGCAACATTACGCTGGATCGGCCTGCTGCTGATCGTTATTTTTTGCTGGACCGGGCTGCGGCCACACTTCAGCGCTCCCCCTGCCAGTCCCACGACGGGCCACTCCACGCCTTCCTCCTCTGCCACCATTGATGCACTGACGCAGGCCGAACGCGTTGCGGACTGGCTGGTGCAGCATCAGCGTCTGCCTGATTTTTACCTGACCAAAGCGGCCGCGCGCCGTCAGGGCTGGGTACCGGATAAAGGCAATCTGTGCGAGGTTCTGCCGGGGCACGCCATCGGCGGTGACCGCTTCAGCAATCGTGAACAGCAGCTGCCGCGCCAGGCAGGACGGCAGTGGTATGAGGCGGACGTCAATTACCGCTGCGGGCGGCGTGGCGCTGACCGTCTGATCTACTCATCCGACGGACTGATCTATCTCACCCGCGATCACTATCGCAGTTTCAGTAAGGTGCACTGACCGTGCTGACTATGCATATCGATTTCGCCACGCTGCGCGATCGCGCAGCGTTTTATCAGGCGCTGAATGCGCAGAGCGGTGCGCCCGCAGCCGCGGGCACCAACCTGGATGCGCTGTGGGACTGGCTGACCGGCGGCATGGCGCTGCCGGCTACGCTCTGTCTGTTGCATGCAGAGCAGGCTGCACAGCAGGCGGAGTTTGCGCCGGTGCTGGCGCTGCTGGAGGAGGCGGCGCAGCTGCTGGATGGCGAGCTGCGCCTGGTCTGGCGCTGATCAGGCGTGCAGCGGCAGCAGCAGCACCGACAGCGTCTGCCGCGCGCCGGAGGGCAGATCGCTGCCGCCCGTATAGCCGTTATTCTCCACAATCAGCTGGTTAAGTCCGACCAGCCAGTCATAGATATAGAACGCCGTATGGTTAGCGGGCGCAGCCGTCAGGCGCGTCAGGCGCTGGCCTGGCGAGAAGCTGACGCTTGGCGCAGGCGGGCGGGAAAAAATCGTCTGGCCACGATTCACGCGACTCTCAGGCCGCTCGCTCTCCGGGCGCTGTAAAAAACCGAGCCAGGCGACAAAATCACCCAGCACCGTCATGGCGCGTGAAACCTGACGATCGGTGCGTGCTTCATGGGTGCTGCTGTCCGGCTCATTCAGCGCCGCCTGCAGCCTTGTCAGCAGCTTAAGGCGGAAACTGGCCACAATCAGCTCCTCGGTCAGCAGCTCCATAGCGGGTTTGTCGACGTTCAGCAGCGTCAGCAGACTGCGGTTCTCGGGCAGCTGGCGCAGATGCGCCAGCCACAGCGTCAGGACCTGCTGCGGGAACTGCTGATCGCTGCGGACGCTGGTATGCTGCGGTTCGCCGGCGGGCGCGGGCTCGTCGCTGAACAGATCAAACTCAAAGCCAATACCGAAATAACTTTGCTCTGCAGCGGGTTTGCCGCTGTGCGCCGTTACCGCGCCGCTGCTCTGACTCAGCCAGAGCTGGCGCACGGCATCGCGCGACGGCTGCAGCCGCTCCAGCAGCTCGCCGTGCAGACCCGTGCGGTGCTGCAGACATTTCAGCAGGGTATCGGCGATGGTCTGTTTACGCAGCGCCTGCTCGGGCGAGGCGCTGGCTTCTGTCCACGGCTGTAGCCGGGCCGCAACTTTCTGCTGCAGCGCCCCGGTCTGCAGCGCCAGACGGTCGCGACGCGCCTCGGGCTGCATCTCTTCCTGCAGCCAGCTGCTCATGCGATCGACGCCGGCGCGATCCTGCGCCAGCATGGAACCCCAGCTCTGACCCGGCTGGCCGATCTGACGCTGTACCGCCTCGTCGACATTGATTTGCTGCGCCTGATAGCGCGCGTCATAAGGGGTTATGGCCCAGATCAGGCGCGGCTTCTCACTGCCATCTGTGACGCTCTGCTGCATCTGCCATTCACGCAGCGCGCTGGCCGCGGGATTCGCATCGTGCCGCTGGCTGGCGGCGGTACAGATCAGCATCAGGTCAATACCCTGGCGCGTGGCGTAAAAACCGGGCAGCAGGGCGCGCTTCTGCTCCAGCAGTTGCGCACGCAGCGGATTGCGCAGACGCAGTTGCGCCTGCTCCTCCTGCAGCTGGCGATCGGGGAGCGTACCGGGAGCAGGCAGATCCAGCATATCCGCCTCATCATAGAGCGCCTGACGCGGCGTGGAGCTCAGCGGTATGGTCAGCTCCAGCGTCAGCAGCGCCAGTTCACCAAGCGCGACCCGCTGTGGCTTACCGCTGCGGTTGGCCACGACCGGGCACACCTCAATCATCTCCTGCAGATCGGCGTCGTGACTGATGAGCTTTTCGGCCGGCAGCTGCGCATCATCCACCAGCAGCGAAAGCGGAGCCAGCACGCGTGGCGCGTGGCGCAGCTGCTGAAGCAGGTGCAGCAGCGGACGCAGCGTGTCGCTAAGGGCAGGCTGATTGGGCCAGAGCAGGGCATAAAGCTGCACGCGGTCATCGACGTTCAGCCAGGGTGCCAGCTCGGCCGCCTGGGGCCAGAAATGGCGATCCAGCGCTTCCGCGTGACGATGATGACGGCGGCTCCACCCCCACAGGGTGATGAGCGCGTCACTCTCTGCGCCAGGCTGTGGCTCGCTCTGCCGGTGACGCTGCAGGCGCTGCAGCGTGGTCTCAATGACGCGGGTATCCGCGGCATCACTGTCAATGCGGGCGCTGGCGAGCAGCAGGCGGATCAGCTCCGCTTCATTCAGCAGCGTCAGTTCTACCGGCCACGCGCCGGAGGGCGCTTCGCGCTGGTGACTGAAGCGCGTAGCCGCAGCGAAATCGAGATTGCCGGGATTGATATGCTGAAAATAGTTGAGCACTTTGTCGCTGAGCCGGGTCATCAGCTGACCCTGCGCGTCGCCCACCATTTCACTCAGCAGCCAGGCTTTACCCGCCTGTGACTGACCAAACAGCGCCAGCGTAACCGGGCGCGCCAGCTGCAGCGCCAGCGCGTGGCTCTCAGCGCGCGCGCGGCGCAGCTGCAGGCGCAGCGTATCGGCTTCCAGCGCAAGACGCGGCGAGTGCGGCTGATGGGTATCGATCCAGCCGAGCGCGCTGTCCAGCGTTTCCCGCAGCAGGCTCAGGCGCTTAGCCGGGGTGGCGGTGGTTTTTCTGGTGGTTCTCATCGTTTACAGACGCTCCAGCAATCGATAGCCTAAAAATTCGTTAATATTCATGATATTTAAATGTTTTTTTCAAAACAATCCGAAGTCCACTCAATTTTCTGTCCGGGTACGTCTATTGAGATAATGCGTTAATGCCCGTCAGTCATCGGGAACGTTTAAATCTATGAATATAGAAAGATAAGCCAATTTTACGCTTTGAGTCGCTGATCTTATCCCTGGAAAAGAGTAAAAAAATGGACGCTAAAAACGGGCTTATTTTGCTGATTGCCTGTACCGGAGCGATTCACATGTCTGGTTTTCATTTACTCATGGTCTTCAATCATGTCATGCGCCATGCGCCATGCGCTATGCGTCGCGTAAAATACACCCATCAATTACAGGGGGATGGCACCGGACTTTATATTCTTGATCCTTCATTACGGTGTGCTTATCGTTGTCGCCCCAGACATCTTTGCTGTAGCAAGTTGGTTTCACGAAAATGGCTAAAAAAGGGGAGGATAAACCTCCCCCTATAACTTAACTGCGTTGTTCGGCGACAGGTGATTTCATTTCAACTGAATTATGACTGTGTCCGGGTTGAGGGACACGAATAATAAAGGTCAGTAGATAAGCAAAGATATAGAGGCCGGTATACGCCCAGACAACTCCGACTATATCAAAAAAAGGCAGGACTATTGACGCAATAGCAGGCGCAATGAAATTGCTTAACCCGGCAGATAGATTATAAATAGATACAGCTGCACCTTTATGGTTTGGCTCTAGTGTAGGAAATACTGCAGTCATTGGCACGAATGCGGCAACGAAAATGCCAAGCATGACAGCTGGTATAGTGGCGACCCAAAAATTATGACCGGCATATACTGGTAAGTAGTAAAAAGACAGGGTCGATATGGTCATTCCCAGGCAACCAAACCAGCGAACCTGACGTATCCAGCCAATTTTTTCACCGGTTATTCCCCAGAAAATATTGGTAAAAATGGTAACAAAGAAAAAAATCGCCCAGAGCTGAAGCCATTCTGAAAGAGTAAAGCCAAGTCGATCGACAAACAACATAGGCATGATAATAGCGAAACCAAAAAGAGATATCGTATTAATAATGCGTATAAGACATGCATAAAATATATGCTGGTTTGTGAAAAGAATTGTGACCGCACGAGACATTTCATTCATCTTGTCACGCAGAGGTATATTGATCCTGGAGCGATCCACCGGAACATTGCAGAGGCTGAAATAAGCCAGAATCCCGCCGCAAGCGACCCAGGCCATAGCGAGCCAGAGCGTGCCGGTTTCGCCAAATGAAGGAATGATAAGGCTCGGAAGATAACTTCCAATTACGCCAATGCCTACTGAATACATTGCCCAGAACCAGCCCGTTGCGGCTGCAAGCTTTTCACGTGGCAGCACTTGTACCAGCATCATCATAAAGGAATAGATAAACAGCGGGTAAGCTAATCCTCTGATCCCATAGAAAATAACCATTAAAGAATAATTCCGCATGCTCAAACCTAGCAGCATGAATAATGTGTGCATCACTATCCATAGTACTAAGCCAATCATCATTGCACGCAGAGGCGTAATCAATTCCGCGACCACACCAGAAGCCCAGGCCGCTAATGCAGCTGACAGTCCATAAAATGTAAATACAACAGCTGACTGTGTCGGGGAAAAACCAAGGTCGGTAATATGCCGGGAGAGAAATGCCATTTCAAACCCATCACCTGCCATAAAAATGGCAATAGCAATAAACCCCCAAAACATTTTTTTAGGCAGACCAAACCAGTAATTTTCAGATTGCATCACGTTTATCCTGCTGTATTAAATCAATCTTACGATAACAACTTACGAATCTGCTTTTGCTGCTCGTAAAGCTGCCGGAATACGCATAGACGCTGCTGAAGCATAATGCCGCGAGACGTGTCGGGTTGATAATGAGCTTTAACAGGTGGTTTCAGACATATTTCACTTTCCACGCCGCCATCACATAGCCAGGCAAGCCGTGCTGCGCCCAGCGCTCCTGATGCACTTACAGGATGGGTAACAACAGGTTTTTGAAAGAGATCAGCAAGGAGCTGTGCCCATAAAGTACTGCGAGCGCCACCGCCTGTAAGGCTGTACTGGCTGATCTGATGTTGCGTATCACCAAAGACAGAAAGGCCATCGGCCAAACCAAAAGAGACACCTTCAATGACTGCGTAGCCGAGCAACGAACGAGGTGTTTCATGACGGAGATTAAAAAAACTTCCCGTCGCGTCAGGATCGTTGTGAGGAGTCCGTTCGCCCGATAGATAAGGCAGGAAAATAGGTGCGTTTCGACGCTGCTCGCTTGTCAGCTGGGCCATTTCATCCATAAGCTGATTTTCACTGACTGAAAGAAGCCTGCATAACCAGCGCAAACAACTTGCAGCACTGAGCATTACGCTCATTTGGTGCCAGCGGCCTGGAAGGGCATGACAAAAAGCATGTACACCTGATTGCGGATTAGGTTGACAATGATCGTTAACAACAAAAATAACGCCAGAAGTCCCCAGCGAAATAAAAGCATCACCCGGGTTTACTGCACCAACCCCGATGGCTGAAGCTGCATTATCGCCGCCGCCCCCTGCCACCTTCACTGAATGTGATAATGACCAGCTATCGGCCACGCAGGGTTTTATCATGCCACTGAACGCGTTCCCTTCTATCAGTTCAGGCATGTTCTGGCGGGTCAGGCCGGTTATTTCAAGTAATTTATCCGACCAATCACGTTTAGCGACATCCAGCCATAAAGTGCCTGCAGCGTCAGAAGGTTCACTCACAAAATTACCCGTCATGCGCCAGCGAAGGTAATCCTTGGGAAGAAGAACCTTATCAATACGGCTGAATATTTCAGGTTCATTTTCCTCTATCCAGCGTAATTTGGGTGCGGTAAAGCCTGGCATAATCATGTTTGCGCTGATGTCCGGTATTTCCGGATGCTCAGCACGTAATACATTGCACTGCGCTGAACTGCGGGTATCGTTCCAAAGAATGCAGGGGCGCAGCACATTACCTTCACTATCAAGCAGAACGGCTCCATGCATCTGCCCGGACAGACCGATAGCACAAATAGCTTTCCACTTATCAGGCACGGAGAGTCGTAATTCCTGCATAACCTGATTGCAGGCTTCCCACCATGCTTCGGGATCCTGCTCCGCCCAATGTGAAAAAGGACGCTGAACGTCAAGTGAAACGTGATGAGACGCGATAATTTCGCCACATGTATTGATAATAAGTCCTTTAAGTTCAGACGTACCAATGTCGATGCCCAGATACATTATTCGTTCTCCTTATACCGCAGTCATCGATTCTTCAGGTTGCTCAAGCCACAGCTGCAATTTTTCAATGCTGCATTTCACTAACGCATGAAAATCTGCACGTTGCGATAGCTCACCAAATAAAGCGCTGTCGTTTAAAAATGCTGCTAAGGGATCTTTGCCAGCAAACTGCTCACGTAATGCTGTCTCCTGTAAAACACCATCCTGATATTTATAGGGCAGTTGCTCATCAGCCCAGCGTTGCAGGAATAGAAAGAACAGGGCAGGTAACATTGCTGTAGCATGAGGTTCCTTCCCTTTTTTAAAGCATTCAGCCAGCGTAGGTGTGACCATGCCAGGTATCTTTGACAAACCATCAGCGCCAACACGCTGATTGGTATCTTTGATATAAGGATTGCTAAAGCGTGACAGAACCTTGTCGCGATAATCAGCTAAGTCGAGCGGGCTGGGAGAAAGTGCAGGGATAACGTCCTGGGTAATATAATTCCATGCAATCTGGTAGATCGTTTGTTGACATGTACTTTCGTCAATGTAGGTAAAGCCAGCCAGCGTTCCTGCCCAGGCGATAGCTGCATGCGTAGCGTTAAGAATACGAATTTTAGCTTCTTCCCAGGGAAGGACAGAGCTAACCAGTTCTACGCCTACATTTTCAAGAGCAGGGCGACCCGCAATAAAATTATCCTCTATCACCCACTGAATGAAAGATTCGGCCATGATCGCCGCACCATCATTAGCGCCCGTTGCCAGCTTCACGCGTTCAGCCACGTCAGATGTAGGGCGCGGCGTAATGCGATCAACCATGGTGTTTGGTGAGGTGGTATTTTCCTGAACCCATTGTGCTAATGCGGTTTCGCCTTTAGCACACAAAAATGTGAGGAAACTGTTTCGAAAGCGTTCGCCATTGTGTCTTAAGTTGTCGCAATTCAGCAGCGTAACCGGTGCGTCACATTGATTCACGCGCGCCGAAAGAATACGCGCCAGCGTACCATAGAGAGTACGGGCCTCTCCTTTCAAATCAGCCTGGATGTCAGGAGCGCTTAAATCAATTTCATGATCCGGAGTGAGGTAGTATCCGGATTCGGTAACCGTAAAACTAATCACCCGGGTTTCAGCGTTAGCACCCTGTTCAATCAGTGAGGAGAGGTGACTGTCCCAGGGTAAGATTTTGCGTATAGACGTAATAGTCTCATAGCGCCTCTCCCCATACGGCGTCACAGTCTCAAGAACATATTTACCATCCTGGGCTTTAAGCTGGTTCAGTAAAGGAACTGCATCTTCACGGATATTACCCATCGCGATGCTCCAGCTTGTATCGCCCTGTTCGCGCAATTTATGCATGTACCAGGCCTGATGCGCCCGGTGGAATGAACCGGCGCCAATATGCATCCAAACAGATTGATTACTCATAGCTCTTCCTTAATAAACATTTGACACTTTAAAGGGCATTTGCCCAAACGCAGACAGGATAGCCGTTCTGAAGCAGGGCGATCTGAGACAAAAGTCACATTTAATACATTTGCCCACAAAGAGGGCTTATGCTCAGTTAGGAGTATAGAGGCTTTGCGCGGTAAAATGCTTTATCCTTAAAAGGAGATGGTTTAATGAGCAGAGAAGAGAAGAAGCAGGAGATTGCAGCACGTGCTGCATGGATGTATTACGTTGCCGGAATGACTCAGCAAGAAATTGCCCGCGAATTAGGCTTGTCACGACAGGTTGCGCAGCGGCTTCTGTCAGGCGCCCGTGAAATGGGGATGATTCATGTAAAAATTGAACACCCTGTGACGTATTGTCTTGAGCTTGCTCATCAGTTAAAGAAAAGATTTAACCTCACTCTCTGCCGAATAGTTCCTTCAGCAAACCTGAATGATGATGCGGTCTCGCAAATGTTGACAGTTGAAGGGGCATCATTGATGGCGCAATTTATTAGCGAAGATGCGCCCCAGGTATTCGGAATAGGATCGGGTAAAACATTAAGATCAATTATTGATGCATTACCCTGGGTCGAGCGCCCGCAACATCAATGCGTATCGATGATAGGCGCTATCGCACGTGATGATTCAGGGACGCGTTATGATGTGCCATTGAAGATGGCTGAAAAAATGCAGGGTAAGTATTTTTTTATTCCCGCGCCATTATATGCAGACTCACCTGAGGATAAAACGCTTTGGGTGCAGCATCAGGTCTATCAGCGTGTAACTCAGCGTGCACTACAAGCAGATGTGTCTTTTGTCGGTATTGGCGAGGTCAGTCAGGGTTGTCCCCTGAATGCCGAAGGCTTTATTACTGATGAACAAGTGGAAGCGCTGAATGCAAAGGGCGTAGTAGGCGAAATGTTAGGCCATTTTTTCAATCAGGAAGGTGAACGCATTTTCGGTGAGACCGATGAGTTGCTGACAAGCGTATCACTTGAGCCGCATACTAAACGCAGAATCATCGGTTTTGCCGGAGGCCAGCACAAGTTTTCTGCTATTCGCGCTGCTTTAAAGGGCGGCTGGGTGTCAGACCTTGTAACCGATGAAGAAACAGCAATTTACTTATTAAATAATTAACGCTATCTGGTCATTAGAGACCCGCATTCGCGGGTTTTTCAGCCCTCAGTCAACCTGTTGCGGCTCTGATAAACGCATTTGCCTTATTACTCAAGCGATAAAAAGTGGGCTGCGGGTCCATTATCAAAGAGGACGTTCTTACGTTAAAGGCCGCAGATCCTTGCGACCTGGCGTGAGTTTTTTGCACGCCAAATCGCTTAATAAGCTGAATAACTACACTTTTCTTATGACAGAGCCGCTGTCGATCCAGTATTGCGCGTTGGCATTGCCGCTGCCGGAAAGGGTATTGAGTTTCAGGCTCAGCTGCTCCGGCGGCACCCGCGTGCCATCATCCAGCCGCGCGTCGCTGAGGATCAGCCGCTCCGGCCCGTTATTGTCCGGGCCTGGCTGTACCGCCAGCTTGATACGCAGCACGCTTTCACCCGCGACTTTGCGCGCCAGCTGCGGGTCGGTGATGCTCAGGCTATAGAGCGGTGACGCCGGCCAGCGGTCGTTCTCCAGCTGACGAAAACCCAGGCAGACGTTGCCGCGAATGCGAAAGCTGCTTTTGCGATCCAGTGCAAAACTGCTGCTATCGAGATCGATATCGCTGTAACAGAGATTATCATCGGTGAGCGTCGCATTTTCATCCAGTACGCCAAGATAGCGAATGGTGGAATAGGGCTCAAAATCACCGGCGCGGAACCAGAAGCTGCTGAGACGCAGATCGAGCGCCAGCAGACAGAGCATCGCGCCCACCGCCGCGGTTGATTTCGGATTATCGATGCGTCCCTGTTTATTAAACGGATACCAGTCGCTGGTGTGATACCCCTCCAGCGACAGAATACGACTGCCCGGCAGCGGCTGCAGATGACGCACCAGCGCCTGAATGCCGGGGAAACGCGACGGCCGGCCGGTAAGCAGCAGCACATCACACTGATAGAGTGACACCACTTCGCACATGGCGCGCAGCGCCGGAATGATAGCCATACGGTGCTGCAGAAATTCGCCGTGCAGCTGCGCCATACTGACAACCAGCGGCACCTGCAGCAGATCAAACCGGCTGTCGCTGCCCAGCGTGCGCTGAATTTCGCCATTGACGAACGCCAGCACCGGGCCTGCCGGCTGCTGCGGCACCAGTTCGCCAAACAGCGCGTTGATTTCGCTGTGGCTGTCGAGCGGATCCCAGTTCTCATACCGCTCCAGCACCGCCTGCGCCAGCGGGATAAACAGCTGCAGCGTGACCTGCTGGCGCAGCGTCGCCTGTCCATCCATCCGGCTGTCGTGGCCAAACAGTTTCTGCATCAGCGGTTCGGGCAGGGTGACGCCTGCTTTCTGCAGGCTCTGCTGCAGCGCCGGCAGGATCCAGAGCTGGATCACATCCAGCAGAATGTCATCGCCGGCAACCTTAAAGCCTTCGCGAAACAGCAGGCGCGGCGTAATTTTCACATTATTGCCCTGGCCATCATCCAGCCGGTACTGGGTAATCGCGAGGTCGGTGGTGCCGCCGCCGATATCGATCGAGGCGATGCGCAGGCTTTTGCCCGGCAGTTCATCGCTCTCACGCGGGCGATCGGGGCGCGCCATACTGCTGAAGAAATCTTCTGCGCGTCCGGCAAAATTCACCTGCGTTTCATTGAACAGCCACACCATCTGGCCGCAGGTAGCTTCGTCCCACTCCATCTGCACATCCGGCAGCGGGCGCGGCGCGGGCGCGGCGGCATGCCAGCCCTCTGCCTGCCATACCAGGGCGATCGCTTCCTGCATGCGGCGGCGGAAAATTTCCCGCTCCGGCTTTGGCATGGCAGAAGGCAGCGTCAGGATCACATGCCGCAGCTGGCGCGGCGCCTGACTCTGCGGCATGCGCTGGCGCTGTGCGACGCTGTTCATCTGCATCATCGCCTGCGCCAGCAGCTCGCAGAGCATAAAGGTCATCAGCGCGCTGCGGCTGTAGCTGGCAGAAAATACCGGCAGGCGATCCTCTTCCGGCAGCGACTGCAGCGGCTCTCCCTCATCGTTGATCAGCAGCGTAAAGGGCAGCGCAATAGCCTGCGCCTCTTCGCTCTGACCGCCCGCGTTAAAGCGCCAGCCTGGCTGATAGCGCGCCTCATCCCACAGATAGCGACGCGGGCTGGAGATACCGGTGCTGCCTTCCGTGCCGGCGCGCTGCAGCGCCAGACGGCTCGCCTCGCGCCCCACGCGGGTCAGCGAGGGCCACATAAATGCGTTATCGCGCCCGCTCTGCAGTGAGAAACTCGCTTTACCAAAGCGCGCCTCAGCGAACTCCAGCCGGCTGTCGAACAGCTCATTATAAACGCGGTGCGGCTGTGATAAATCGCGCAGCTGCATCTCATAGGTCTGACGCAGACCGTTGCTCTCTTCCGGGTGATCTTCCACCAGAATGCCGCAGGTATGCGAGTTGCCGACGTCGAGAATGATATCGACATTCACCGCCGGGGTTTGCAGCGACACCGCCTGAATAGCGATCTCAGCCAGATCGAGCTGCTCACCCAGCAGCTCCAGCAGATTGAGGTAGTGCGCCTGATACTCAAATTCACGCAGCGCCTGCGTCAGTGCCAGCTCCCCGCGTGACTCCAGCGCGATCGCCTGCTGCACAAAAGTTTCACGCAGCCAGCCATCAACCCAGGTAAGGTCGAGGAACTCGCCCAGCTCATAGTTGTGCCACGCCAGTGCAAAACTCACGCCGTTCTGCGCATCGGCCGCGCTCAGTCCGAGCTGTTCACCACCTTCAGCGTCCGGCACCAGTCGGGTGTCAAAAGCCAGGGTAATACGGTGCGTATGGCCAGCCGCATCCGGCTCGCTGAGCGGCGCGAGGCAGACGCGCGCCCAGTTGTCGGGGCCGCCGATAAAGCGACGGCCGCTGGTGCAGCGCAGTACCGGCAGCGGCAGCCACTGGTTAGCCAGCAGGGCAAGGGAGTCGGCGAGAGCGACATCCGATTCCGGGCGCACCACTTCAGCCGCGCCTCCCTCTTCCGGGTAGAGCAGAAATTTACCGTTATTGCCATCCACGTGCAGACGCAGCAGCGGGCCATTAGCGGTCTGGCGCACAAACTGGCGACGTGCCTGTGCAGAGGGCAGACGCAGGCCAAAGTCGAGAAACTGTACGCCGCTCGCTTCAATCAGCGTGATTTTCTGTTTGTCATCAATCAGAGGAGCCAACATGGTTACTTACTCTCACGCTTAATCGTCAACGGAAAGGCCTGTTCGGCCCCATACTGTGCATTACAGCTGGCAATGCCGTCGCCCGCTTTACATATCAGCTCCGGCATACGATAGCGCGACTTATCGCTGCAGCTGGCCGTATAGCGGCTGCGCACCACCATGGTTCCGGCGCTGGTCATCGCGGCGGTGATGTCAGCTTTACAGCGAATATTATCGCCCTGGCTGATCCAGGCGGTGCCTTTGCCGTTGCGGATTTTATAACGCAGGCTGGGTGGTTTGCCGGTGGGCAGGTTGGTCTGGCGCAGCGTCACGCGCCAGGTGCCGTCGATAAATTTCACCGATCCGAGGCGGGCATCGTCCGTGGTCATGATCAGGTCGTCCGCCTTTGCCGCTTCAGTATGTTCCGCCACAATCTCAGGCGGAGCGGCGTTCGCCGGTGCCGGTATGGCCGCAGCGGCGTGCTGTGGCAGCGTTGCGGAGAGCGTCGCGGCTTTGACCAGCACGCCGGGCAGAACCGGTGCGCTAACCGGCGCAGGGGCCACGGCTGCAGTCAGGTCAGCCGCAGGCGCAGGCGTTTCGCTACGCTGCATCCACAGCGTTACCCCGGCTGCCACCGCTGCAGCCGGCAGCAGCAGGGCGAGCGGACGCAGCCGTGACGGGCGGCGGGCCGGGACAGCCGCTGCCGGTTCTGCCGCCGGCGGTGCTTCAGGCGATACCGGCTCAGACGCCGCAACGGCTTCAGGTTCAGGTTTAGTGTCGGGCTCGGGCTCAGGCTCAGCAACCGGTTCAGCCGCCGGCGGCGGCGTGACGGGCAGTTCAGGTTCCGCGACCAGCGCCGGCAGCGTCAGCTCCAGCGTGTCGCGCAGGCAGGCAAGCGCGTCATCGCGCGTGCGCGCCAGCGGATCAACAAACCCCCAGAAGGTGATCACCGGTTTAGCGTCAACCAGATAGACATATTGCTGATCGGGAAACTGAAAGCTTTTGCTCAGCAGCGCACCAAACAGGCGCAGCGCCGGCTTGTCCGCCGCGCGCGCGCGTTCGCTCAGCGCCTGCAGCGCCTGCTGATACTGCGTCAGCAGCTCCAGCGCCCGGCGGCGCTCGCTGTCGCTGGCGGCGAGCCAGGATTTGACTTTACCCGCGTGCGGGGCGTACCAGTCAAGGCGATCGCCGCTGTCGCTGGCTTGCGGAATAGCGAGACAGCTGGCGAGCGCATCCTGACGACGCAGCCGCAGCGTTTCGCGAATTTGCAGCGCGGAGATCCACACCGGCTGGCCGCTCTCACCCAGAGCCAGTACCGAATCCAGCTTGCCGCTGCGCAGAAAAGTTTTTGCCACTCGTTGGCCCTTATCGATGGAGGTCACGTGCAAAATATCGTGTATTAATGGCGTAAAAGTGATCTTAAGCCAAATACGGAAAATCAAAGGCGCGAAAAGAGGGGGTAAACGGGCTGTTTTTCCCCGGCTCCTGCACGAAGTGGTTACTAATTAACCGTGGCGACGGGCGGTCAGCAGGAGATGGGCCAGCACGCCGCCCGCCATGCCCCAGAAGGCGGAGCCGATACCGGCCAGGGAGATACCGCTGGCGGTGATCATCACGGTGATGATGGCGCTGTCGCGCTGATCCGGCTCCTGCAGCGCGCGCTGCAAACTGCCGGCGAGGGTAGTGAGCAGCGCAAGCCCCGCCAGCGTCGCAATCAGCACGGCGGGCAGCGCGCCGAGCAGCGCCGCGATCAGCGCGCCGCACAGCCCGGCCAGCAGGTAGAACCCCCCGGCACAGACGGCGGCGATCCAGCGACGCGCCGGATCCGGGTCAGCTTCATCGCTCATACAGATAGCCGCTGAGATCGCGCCCACGCAGACCGAAAAGCCGCCAAACGGCGAGCAGAGCAGCGCGATGGCACCGGTCCAGCTGGTCAGCATCGAGACCGGCGGCTGATAGCCGTGCGCCTGCAGCGTGGCAATACCGGGCGCATTCTGCGAGGCCATGGTAATGAGAAAACAGGGCAGCGCCACGCCGGTCAGGGCGGCAAGCGTAAAGTGCGGCATCACAAATGCCGGCAGGGTGAAGCTGAAGGCGTCCGGCGGCAGGGTCACGCTCTGCTGAAGCAGCGTCACGCCTGTCCCGGCGCTCAGCGCCAGAATGATGGCGTAGCGCGGCAGCCAGCGGCGACAGAGCAGCCAGACCAGGCACATGGTGCCGCACAGTGCGGCGTTGCCCTCCAGACCGGTAAACGTGCCGATACCGTAGCGCAGTAAAATGCCCGCCAGCATCGCTGCCGCGAGCGAGGGTGGAATAAAGCGCATCAGCCGGGCAAACACCCCGGTCACGCCGCTCAGCAGGATCAGCAGGTTAACCGCCACAAACACGCCCGTGACCTCATTCAGACTCAGCCCCTCCACGCTGGTCGCCAGCAGCGCCGCGCCCGGCGTTGACCAGGCCGCAATCACCGGCAGGCGGGTACGCAGCGACAGCGTCAGCGTGGCCACCCCCATCGCCAGCCCCAGCATGGTAAACCAGCCGCCGATCTGCGCCGGTGTGGCTCCCGCCGCCTGTGCCGCCTGCCAGATAATGGCGGCGCTGCTGCTGTAGCCGACCAGAACGGCGACAAATCCTGCGACCAGCAGCGGAATAAACGGGAGAGAGCGGGTGTCGGCCGGATGCATAGAAAACGTCCTGTTGTGCGTTATAACGCACATTGTGGCACGCGTGTCCCGCTGCGACAAGTGATACACTGGAGGGTACGCTTTCAGGAGACGATATGGATAATCTGCAACACGAGTTAGGCCAGACGCTGAAGCAGTTGCGTCAGGAGCGCGGCTGGAGCCTGACGCTGGCGGCCGCCCGTACCGGCGTCAGTAAAGCGATGCTGGGACAGATTGAGCGCGGTGAATCGAGCCCCACGGTGGCTACGCTGTGGAAGATCGTGACCGGCTTTAACGTGCCTTTCTCCCGCTTTATCCACGGCAGCGTGCCCCATTCAGCCAGCACCACGGTATTCAGCGAGGCCAGCGCGCAGATGCAGGTCCGCCCGCTGCTGCCGTTTGATACCCGGGTGGGTGTTGATCTGCTTGAGGTAACGCTCGCCGGTGGCGCCCGGAGCCACTCCTCTGCCCATGAGGCAGGGGTCATTGAACAGGTGGTGGTGCTGGAGGGCGAGCTGCTGCTGGGCCTGGAGCAGGGCGCGCAGCGGCTGCGGGCGGGCGAGGCGTATCAGTTTGCCGCCGATAAACCGCACAGTTACTGCAATCCGCTCGCCACGCCGCTGCGTTTCCACAGTCTGATACACTATCTCTCTGCTAACGAATTTATGAGGAGTCCCCATGGCACTAACCACGCTTGATGCACACACCGCCCTGATCGTCATTGACCTGCAGCACGGCATTGTCCGTCTGCCGGTGGCACCGCTGAGCGCTGACGACGTGATTGCGCGCGCCAGCGAACTGGTCACCGCATTTCACGCGCGTCATCTGCCGGTCGTACGGGTTAACGTCGCGGGCGGTGCGCCGGGGCGCAATGAGATGCCGCGCCACGACGGTGAACTGCCCGCTGACTGGGCAGATCTGGTGCCGGAGATGCAGCCGGAAACGGATGATATCTGCATTACGAAAAAAACCTGGGGTGCATTTCATCAGACCGATCTGCACGCTCAGCTGCAGCAGCGCGGCGTCACGCAGGTCGTGGTGTGCGGCATTGCTACCAGTATTGGCGTGGAGTCGACCGCGCGCGAGGCGTATGCGCTCGGCTATAACGTGACGCTGGCCACCGACGCCATGACCTGCCTTGATGCGCACACGCATGAAAACAGCGTCGCGCGCATTTTCCCGCGGCTGGGTGAAACCGGCAGCACCGCGGAGGTGCTGGCGCTGCTGGCGCAGTAAGGCCTGCCGGTGCCTGATTGGGTCAGGCACCGGGCGGTCAGTTAAAGGCGTAGCTCACGTTAAGGCCGGCGCTGTAGTTACGACCCGGCGCCGGTTCGTAGTAGCGGCCGTTACTTTCGTTCACAATCACCGAGCCAATATAGTGGCGATCCAGCAGGTTATCCACGCGGCCAAACAGATCCAGCGTCCAGTTGCTGATCTGCCACTTGTAACCGCTGTTCAGGCCCGCCAGCGTGTAAGCGGGCGCCCGCGCGCTGTTCTCGTCATTGGCCGCAATATCGCTCAGATACCGCACATCGGCGCCGGCGTAAAAGCCCTGTTCTGGCGCATACGCCACGCCCGCATAGGCCATGTTACGCGCAATCCCCGGAATACGATGGCCGCGACAGCTCTCGTCACCGCAGGCGTTAGTGCGGTAACGGGCGTCCAGCAGCGTCCATGCCGCTTTCAGCTGCCAGTCATAGCCAATCTGCTGATCGAACGCCAGCTCCAGGCCGCGGCGGCGCGTCTCACCGGCGTTTTTATAGGTTGAGCGCCCTTCATAGCTGCCGGCTGAAACAATCTCATTGCGGGTGTCAGTCTGAAACAGCGCGGCGCTGAGCAGGCCGTTGCCGAGGCGCTTTTTCGTGCCGAGTTCCAGCGTCTCGCTGGTGGCGGGCTGCAGACCCAGGTTCAGGCCGCTGGTGCCGCGGGTGCGGTAAGAGAGCTCATTCAGCGTGGGGGTCTCGAAGCCGCGGCCGGCGGAGAGGTAAGCGTTCCAGCCCGGATCGATAGCGTAATTCAGCGCGGCGGCCGGCAGCCAGCGATGATAGCGACGGCTGCCGCTGTCGTCCGGATCGCTGGCGGTAACGTAGCGATCGTCCGAGGTAAAATTCACCGTGCTGAAGCGCACGCCCGCATCCAGCGACCACGCGTCCGTCAGCTGCCAGGCGCTCTGCAGATAGGGATCGAGGTTCCAGATCCGGTTGCGTTCATCACGGCGCCGCTCACCCTGCACGCCCAGGGCGCCATCCGGGGTAAAGTTGCGGTAGCCCTTGCGTTTTTCCGTCATGGTCTCGTAGTCGAGACCGCCGGTCAGCGTCACCGGCACGCTGAACAGCGCGTCGCGATGGGTCCAGCGCGTATCGATGCCCTGATAGTGGCGCGTCAGCGCAATCACGCCGCCGGGATGGCCGGCTCTCTTCTGCGCCACAACCGGAATGGACTGATACTGCGTGGTTTCACGCTCACCGGCCCAGAGCATCAGGCTCAGATCGTCATGCTCGCCCATCTCGCGCTGATAGCGCACGCCCGCCTGGGTCTGATCCACGCTTTTACGGGCGTTATAGAGAGAGACGTTGCTGGCGACCTGACGCGGATTATCGCGCCACTGCGCGGCCGTCAGGCCGCCCGGATCCTGCGCCTCCAGATGCACGCTGTTAAACAGCAGCGTCAGGGTGCTCACCTCATCAATGCGCACGCCGAGCTTTGCGTTACCGAGGTTTTTCTGTGCGGCGCTGTGGTCGCGATAACCGTGGGTGGTAAACCGCGAAGCGGAAAGGGTGTAGCTGACATCGCCCGGCTGCGTGCCGTCGCCCGTTGCGCCGCTGGCTTTTACACTGTTGCGCCAGCTGCCAAAGCTGCCGTACCAGCTGCCCGCCTCCAGTACGGGAGGCTGTTCACCGCTGGCGGTTTCAACGTTAATCACGCCGCCTGATGCATTGCCATACAGCGCCGAGAAAGGGCCGCGCAGGACGTCAACGTGCGCCACCGAGCCGATATCGATATTGGATGTCTGCCCCTGGCCGTCGGGCATGGTGGCGGGAATACCGTCGACGTAAAGGCGCACGCCGCGTACGCCAAACGTTGAGCGCGAGCCAAAGCCGCGTACAGAGAGCTGCAGATCCTGGGCGTAGTTCTGCCGGTTGAGTATCTGCAGGCCAGGCACGCTGGCGAGATTCTCTGACAGATTGACGCGCGGGGCAGCATGGCGCATAGCTTCGCCGCTGACGACGCTTACCGCAGCGGGCGTATCGAGTTCAGAGAGGCCGCTGGCCGCGGGTGCCGCGCTGACCACCAGCGTACGCTCCGCGTTATCTGCGGCGAGCAGCGGCAGCGGCAGCAGCGCCGGCAGCAGCAGTGCCCGGCGCAGTAAAGCAATGTTCATAATGAAAACCGTCAGAAAAAGGAATGAACCAAAAGGATCTCAGTGGCAGGTATGTTACCGGTTATGTCATTTGATTGAAAAGCGTAAAAAATAGTGCGGACCGTTGCCGGCAGGATGAAAACGTTACCGTATTACACCACACCCCTGGTGGCGTACTACGCTTTCTGTCACTGTAAAGAACAGTGCTCACATCATCAGGAGAGAAAATGCATCAGCAACCGGTTGTAGCCGTACTGGGTCTGGGGGCGATGGGCCACGCGTTCGCCGCCAGCTTACTGAAAAAAGGGTTTCGCGTGCAGGGCTGGAACCGCACCCGGGCTAAAGGAGAAGATCTGGAGGCGGCGGGCCTGCAGCTGAGCGACAGCGCGGAAGACGCCGCAGCGCAGGCGGATGTGGTCATTACCATGCTGGCCGATGGAGATACCACCCGCGACGTGGCAGCGCGCATCGCGCCGGTGCTGAAACAGCATGCCAGTCTGGTACAGATGGGCACCATCGGCGTGGCCGCGACCGACGCGCTGATCGCGCAGATCGCCGCGGCGCGTCCCGATATCAACGTTATCGATGCGCCGGTCTCCGGCACCAAAGCGCCGGCAGAAAACGCCCAGATTCTGGTGCTGGCCAGCGGCGACCGCGCGCGGGCTGAGAACGCCGAACAGGTCTTTGCCGCAATCGGCAAAGGCACGCAGTGGCTGGGCGAGGCGGGTGCCAGCTCGCGCATGAAGCTGGTGGTGAACAGCTGGCTGATTGGCCTGATGCAGAGCCTGGCAGAGAGCACGCGACTGGCAGAGCAGTTTGGTTTCAGCACGGACGATCTGTGGCAGGTGCTGGAGGGCGGTCCGCTGGCGGCGCCTTACGCTAAGGTCAAGCTTGGTGCCATTGCCAGCGAGGACTACACCCCGCAGATGCAGCTTACCTGGGCGCTGAAGGATGCAAAACTGGCGCTGGAGGCGGCGGGAGAGACCCGGCTGCCGGCGCTGGAGAACATTGCGCAGCTCTGGCAGCAGGCGGTGGAGGCGGGCTACGGCGAGCAGGATCTGGCCTCTGTCTACGCCTGGCTGAAACGCGGGGATGAGTAAACAGATAAGCTTCGATTTTTCCCGGCGCCCGCTGATACCGTTTGCGCACGATTACGCACACGGCGCCCGCGAGCCGTGGCACCATCACACCTGCGCGCAGCTGATCCACACCCTGAGCGGCGTGATACGGGTTGAGACGGCGCACGGCAGCTGGATGGTGCCGCCCAGCCGCGGGGTCTGGCTGCCCGCCGGCACGCAGCACGCGCTGCAGACGGGCGGTCAGGTCGCTGCACGCACGCTGTTTATCGATCCGCTGGCGCGCGCTGACCTGCCGGCCAGCTGTCAGGTGGTGCAGATCTCCGCGCTGCTGCGTGAGCTGATCGTAAGCGCGCTGTCGCTGCCGGACGACTACTCCCCCGGCAGCCGCAGCGAACGCATTTATGAGCTGATCCTTGATGAGATCAGGGTAATGAATGTGCTGCCGTTTGACCTGCCGATGCCGCAAAGTCCGCGCCTGCTGGCGCTCTGTACCCGTATCCGGCAGAGCGCAGGAGAGCCGTGGACGCTGGCGCAGGCGGCGGCCGAACTCTGCGTGGCGGAACGCACGCTCTCGCGTCATTTCAGCCACGAAACCGGACTGCGCTTTGGCGACTGGCTGCGGCGCGCCCGGCTGAGCCAGGCGCTGATGCGGCTGGCGCAGGGCGAAAGCGTATTGCGGGTGGCGCTTGACCTCGGCTATGAGAGTCCGGGCGCGTTCAGCGCGATGTTTCGTCGCGTGCTGGGCGTCTCACCGGCGGGCTACTTTCCGCCGGCAGAAAGGCGTCCGCCGCATTGAGCAGCGCCTGCAGCGAGGCGCGCGTCACGTCGCTGTCGATTCCCACACCCCAGGCGCGTCCGCCGTTTGCGTCGGTACAGCAGATATAGGCGACCGAGCGGCTGTCGCTGCGTTTGCCCAGCGTGTGTTCGTGGTAATCCTCAATGGCGAGCGCGCGTCCGTAGTGCTGCTGCAGCGCGCTGACGGCGGCCGAAAGCAGGCCGTTGCCGCTGCCATTCAGCGTGCGTGTACCTGATGCTGTCGTAAACTGCAGGCGGAGACGCGTTGCCCGTTCATCGCTCTGGCTCTCTGCCGTTTCAAGCTGGCGCGCCGGCTGTGTCAGGCCGTAGTGGTGGCAAAACAGCTGCCAGAGCGCGTGATGCGTCATTTCGCCGCCTTGCGTATCGGTCTGCTGCTGCACCCGCTGACTGAAATTCTGCTGCAGCGCGCGCGGCAGCTGCAGCCCGTGATTCTGCTCCAGCAGCCAGGCGCTGCCGCCTTTACCCGACTGGCTGTTGACCCGGATCACCGCCTCATAGCTGCAGCCGATGTCGCGCGGATCGAGCGGCAGGTAGGGGATCTGCCAGCGGGTTTCCTGTCGCGCCGTGCGTTCGGCAAAGCCTTTGCGGATGGCGTCCTGATGAGAGCCTGAAAAAGCGGTGAAAACCAGCTCACCGGCATAAGGATGACGCGGATGCAGCGGCAGCTGATTGCAGGTGGTTACCGTCTCCACCACCTGTTGCATGTCGCTGAAATCAAGCCCCGGCGCCACGCCCTGGGTATAGAGATTCAGCGCCAGCGTCACCAGGTCAACGTTGCCGGTGCGTTCGCCGTTGCCAAACAGGCAGCCCTCGACGCGATCGGCGCCCGCCAGCAGCGCCAGCTCGGCGCAGGCGGTGCCGGTGCCGCGGTCGTTGTGCGGATGTACGCTGATCGTCACCGCTGCACGCTGGCTGAAGTGGCGACAGAAGTATTCAATCTGATCGGCATAGACGTTGGGGGTATTGACCTCCACCGTGGCAGGCAGATTGATGATCATCGGTCGCTGCGGGCCAGGCTGCCAGATCGCCGCCACCGCTTCGCAGATTTCCAGCGCAAAGTCCGGCTCGGTAAAGTAGAACGTTTCCGGCGAATACTGAAATGTCCACGCCGTGTCAGGCTGCGCGGCACAGCGATCGCGGATCTGGCGGGCGGCGCTGCACGCCAGGGCGACAATTTCCGCTTTGCTCTGACAGAACACGCGCTCGCGAAACAGCGGGGCGGTGGCGTTGTAAAGATGAACAATCGCCTGCCGGACCCCCGTCAGCGCCTCAAACGTGCGATCGATCAGATCGCTGCGCGCCTGGGTGAGCACCTGAATGGTGACGTGGGGCGGAATGCGATCTTCCTCGATCAGCTCCCGCACAAACGCGTAGTCGGTCTGCGACGCAGCGGGAAAGGCCACTTCAATTTCACTGAAGCCGCAGCGCAGCAGCAGCTGCCAGAACGCCAGCTTGCGGGCGCTGTCCATCGGCACCGCCAGCGCCTGATTGCCGTCGCGCAGGTCCGTTGAGAGCCAGCGCGGCGCGTGAGTGAGCTGGCGCGACGGCCACTGGCGATCGGCCAGGGGCAGCACGGCGGCAGGGTAATATTTATCAGCAGGGTAAGTCAGCATAGTCGTCTCCTTTGGCAGAGCCTGTAGTGTGGCGCAGGCAAACGGCCGTCTGCCTGCGCGTAGCGGACAACCACGGGTGCGAAACGGACAGGTTGGCGAAAGCGGTACGGACGCGTAGCATAGCGCCACACTTTCCGGTTCAGGCAGACTATGTCATTTCTTACGTTCGACGGTCACAACGACCTGTTACTGCGGCTCTGGCTGCACCATCGCGACGATCCGGCGCGCGCGTTTTTTTCCGGTACAGAAACCGGGCATCTCGACTTTCCGCGTATGCAGCAGGGCGGCTTTGGCGGCGGGCTGTTTGCGCTGTTTGTGCCGCCGGCAGGCTATCTCAGCGAGGTGGCACCTGAGCGTGCGCGGGAACAGCTTCCGCCGCTCACCATTCTCTGGCAGCAGCTTGCGATCCTGAAAACGCTGGCGGCGGAATCCGCCGGGCGCGCCCGGCTCTGCCTGAACGCGGAGGAGATCGCCGCCTGCCGTCGCGACGGCGTGCTGGCGCTGGTAGCCCACATCGAAGGGGCCGACGGTTTCGACGGCGCCGGAGCGGATCTGCAGGCGTTTTATCAGGCCGGCGTGCGCAGCATCGGGCCATTCTGGAACCTCGCTAACCGCTTTGGTCACGGCGTTACCGGCGCGTTTCCAGGTTCGCCCGACAGCGGCGACGGACTGACGGAAGAGGGCCGGCAGCTGATTGCGCTGGCCTGTGAGCAGCGCATGGTCATTGATGTCTCGCACATGAATGAAAAAGCGTTCTGGCAGACGGCGCGGCTCAGCACGCTGCCGCTGGTGGCCACGCACTCTAACGCGCACGCGCTCTGCGCGCAGCCGCGTAATCTGACCGACGATCAGCTGCGCGCCATTCGCGACAGCGGCGGCGTGGTGGGGATAAATTTCGGTAACGCCTTCCTGCGCGGTGACGGAAAGCGCGATGACAGCACGGCTCTGACGGAAATTGTTAAACACGCCGCGCATCTGATCGCTATTATGGGCCGCGATCATGTGGCGCTGGGATCGGATTTTGACGGCATCAGCGTACCGGCGGCGTTAAAAGATGTCACCGGATTACCGCGGCTCTATGCGCTATTGCAAAGTCTCGGCTATGATCAGGCATTGACTGAACAGCTCGCGTGGGGCAACTGGCAGCGCGTGCTGCGCCAGATCTGGCAGGCCTGAACCGCGTTTCCCTGATGAATCAGGGTTGATCTCCGCGCGACATTGGCGCAACATCGCCGCGCCTGGTGTACTGCCCGCAGTCGCCAGCGGCATTTATGGCAGAGCCTGCTCTGCGTTTTCATCGATGAGGAAGAACACTATGTGGAAAAAACCTGAGTTTGTTGACCTGCGTCTGGGCCTGGAAGTGACTCTGTACATCTCCAACCGCTAAGACTCTCTGCCCGCCGCTCGTGCGGGCATTCTCTTTTTCTGCTTCGGTCTTTCACATGTTTATTAAAGTTCTCGGTTCAGCGGCAGGCGGTGGCTTTCCGCAGTGGAACTGTAACTGCGCCAACTGCAGCGGCCTGCGTAACGGCACAATCCAGGCGCAGGCGCGCACCCAGTCCTCTATTATTGTCAGTGATGACGGGGAAGAGTGGGTGCTATGCAACGCCTCTCCCGACATCAGCCAGCAGATTGCGCAGACGCCTGAGCTGGTAAAAAAAGGGGTGCTGCGCGGCACCGCTATCGGCAGTATTATTCTGACGGACAGCCAGATTGACCACACCACCGGGCTACTCAGCCTGCGTGAAGGCTGCCCGCATCAGGTCTGGTGCACGCCTGAAGTTCATGCCGATCTCACCAGCGGTTTTCCTGTTTTTACGATGCTGCAGCACTGGAACGGCGGCCTGACGCATCACGGAGTGACGCCGCTTGAGCCGTTCAGCGTGGCGGTGTGTCCCGATCTGCAGTTTACCGCGATCCCGATCCTCAGCAACGCTCCCCCTTATTCCCCGTACCGCGACCGGCCGCTGCCGGGGCACAACGTGGCGCTGTTTATTGAAAACCGCGCCAGCGGACAGACGCTGCTCTACGCGCCGGGTCTGGGCGAGCCGGATGCGGTGATCATGCCGTGGCTGCAGAAAGCGGACTGCCTGCTGATTGACGGCACCGTCTGGCAGGATGATGAACTGCTGACCACCGGCGTTGGCAAAAATACCGGACGGGCGATGGGCCATCTGGCACTGGCCGAAGAGCAGGGTCTGATGGCGCTGCTGGCCGCGCTGCCGGCAAAGCGCAAAATCCTTATTCATATTAATAACACCAATCCGATCCTTGACGAACACTCGCCCCAGCGCCAGTTTCTGACGCAGCAGGGCATTGAAGTGAGCCAGGACGGGATGGCGATCCATCTGCAGGAGTCCGCATCGTGATCACCGACGCTCTGACCCCCGAGGCGTTTGAACAGGCGCTGCGCGCCAAAGGCGCTTACTACCATATTCATCACCCTTACCATAAAGCGATGCATAACGGTGAGGCAACGCGCGAGCAGATCCAGGGCTGGGTCGCGAACCGTTTCTATTACCAGACCACCATTCCGCTGAAAGATGCCGCGATCATGGCCAACTGCCCCGATCCGGCCACGCGGCGCAAGTGGGTGCAGCGTATTCTCGATCATGACGGCAGCCACGATCGCGAGGGCGGCATTGAAGCCTGGCTGCAGCTGGGTGAGGCGGTGGGCCTGACGCGCGAGGCGCTGCTGTCGGAACAGCACGTGCTGCCCGGCGTGCGGTTTGCCGTTGACGCCTATGTGAATTTTGCCCGCCGCGCTAACTGGCAGGAAGCAGCGTGCAGTTCGCTGACCGAGCTGTTTGCGCCGCAGATCCATCAATCACGCCTCGACAGCTGGCCGCAGCACTATCCGTGGATCAAAGAGGAAGGGTACTTTTACTTCCGCAGCCGACTGAGCCAGGCAAACCGCGACGTTGAGCACGGGCTGGCGCTGGCGCTGGAGGTCTTTACCACCGCGGAACAGCAGAACCGCATGCTGGAGATCCTGCAGTTTAAACTCGACATTCTCTGGACAATGCTGGACGCCATGACAATGGCCTACGTGCTGCAGCGTCCGCCTTATCATACGGTCACCGATCGGGCGGCCTGGCATACAACAAGACTGGTGTAAGCGCATGAAAGATACCCTGATCCCCGCGTTCCGGCGCGGCTATCGTCTGCAGTGGGAAGCCGCGCAGGAGAGTCACGTCGTGCTCTACCCGGAAGGCATGGCGAAACTGAATGAAACAGCAGCGGCCATTCTGGAGCTGGTGACCGGTAAGCAGGACGTGGCCGCGATCGTCCGCACGCTTGACGCCCGTTTTCCCGAAGCCGGCGGCGTCGGTGACGACGTGAAAGATTTCCTGCAGTCAGCCGTTGAACAGAAATGGATCCAGTGTCGTGAACCCGAATAAACCCGCCGTTAATGCGCCGCTCTGGCTGCTGGCTGAGCTGACCTATCGCTGCCCGCTGCAGTGCCCGTACTGCTCTAATCCGCTCGATTTTGCGCAGCAGGAGAAAGAGCTGACCACCGAACAGTGGATTGAGGTCTTCCGGCAGGCGCGCGCTATGGGTAGCGTACAGCTCGGCTTCTCCGGCGGCGAGCCGCTGGTACGCAAAGATCTGCCTGAGCTGATCCGCGCCGCGCGCGATCTCGGCTTTTACACCAACCTGATCACCTCCGGCATTGGCCTGACCGGGAAAAAGCTCGACGCCTTTGCGGACGCCGGCCTGGATCATATCCAGATCAGCTTTCAGGCCAGCGATGAGACGCTCAACGCCGCGCTGGCGGGCTCGCAAAAAGCGTTTCAGCAAAAGCTTGAGATGGCGCGGGCAGTGAAAAAGCATGGCTACCCGATGGTGCTGAACTTTGTGCTGCATCGCCACAACATCGATCAGATCGATAAAATTATCGATCTCTGCATTGAGCTGGATGCCGATGATGTTGAGCTGGCAACCTGCCAGTTTTACGGCTGGGCACACCTGAACCGCGAGGGACTGCTGCCCACGCGGGAGCAGATCGCCCGTGCTGAAGAGACGGTGGCACGCTACCGGGCTCGCATGAGCGAGAGCGGCAACCTGACCAATCTGCTGTTTGTGACGCCGGATTATTATGAAGAGCGTCCTAAACCCTGTATGGGTGGGTGGGGCTCCATCTTCCTCAGCGTAACCCCGGAAGGCACCGCGTTACCCTGTCACAGCGCGCGCCAGCTGCCGGTTGAATTTCCTTCCGTGCTGACGCAGAGCCTGCAGTCAATCTGGTATGACTCCTTTGGTTTTAACCGCTATCGCGGCTTTGACTGGATGCCGGAGCCGTGCCGCTCCTGTGATGAAAAAGAGAAAGATTTTGGCGGCTGCCGCTGTCAGGCATATATGCTGACCGGTAATGCTGACAATACCGATCCGGTCTGCAGTAAATCACCGCATCACGGGCAGATCCTGGAGGCGCGGCGCGAGGCAAACTGCAGCGATATCAAAATTGCCCAGCTGCAGTTCCGTAACCGGGCCAACTCCACGCTGATTGTCAAACAGCGTCTCTGATGATGCAGCGTACCCTGACGCTGGCCAGCGGCCTGCGCTGCCACCTGTATCACCAGCCTGACGCCCGCGAAGCTGCGGCGCTGATGCAGGTCGGGGCCGGCAGCCTGCATGAGCCCGATCGCTGGCCGGGACTGGCGCATCTGCTCGAGCATCTGCTGTTCTGCGACAGTGCGCGCTTCAGTGGCAGCCAGCGTCTGATGCCGTGGGTACAGCAGCAGGGCGGCGAGGTCAACGCCACCACCCGGCTCAGCCGCAGCGCGTGGTTTTTTCAGCTGCCGGCCCCGGCGCTGGAAGGCGGCGTCACGCGGCTGGCGGACATGCTGCTCGCTCCGAAGCTCACGCCTGACGTCATTCGCCAGGAGTGCGCCGTTATCGATGCGGAGTATCAGCTGCTGCAGAGCCACAGCGAAGCGCTGAGCGAAGCGGCGCTGCTGCATCCGCTGGGAGAACGCTTCAGGCGTTTCCGCGCCGGCAGCAGGGCGGCTTTTGGTGACAACGTCACTGATTTGCAGCGCGCGCTGCGCCGGTTTCACCAGACCCGCTTTACGGCACCTGCAATGCAGCTCTGGCTTTCCGGACCGCAGTCGCTGGACGAACTGGAGAGTCTGGCCGCAGCGTTCAGCGGCCTGCCGGGCGACAGCGTTCCGGCGCTGCCGGTTGTGCCACAGCAGCCCGACGACAATGCGATCACGCTGCTGGAGCTGCCGGGTGATAACGCTTTCTGGCTGACGCTGCTGACGCCTTACTCTCACAATTTTAGTGACAGTGTCACTCTGCTGCGCAGCTACTGGCTGGATGAAGCCGAAGGCGGTCTGCTGCATCAGCTGCGCGGCGAGAAGCTGTGTGACACCCTGCAGGTCAGCTGGCTGTGGCAGGATACCCGGCACGCATTACTTGCGCTGCGCTTCAGCGCGCCAGCGATCTCATCCGCGCAGGCCTGGCGTATAGAGCAGCGTGTCTGGCAGCACCTGCAGGCCGTGCAGCACACTACGCTGCGCCAGCAGCAGCACTACCTGCAGCTGGCGCAGCGCGACTTCCGCGCGGAGACGCCGCTGCGTCAGCTGCGGCTGCGGGCAGCGGCAGAGGCGCCTGCAGCGCATCTGCCATCGGACCTTGCATCGGCTATCCTGCAGCTGACGCAGGCCCGGCGGATGCGCCTGCTGACCCGGCAGCCGCTGAGCAACGCCCTGACCTGCATCACGCAGGGATTTACGCTGCGCTGCAGCCGCGGGGCGTTTTCCGCAGACGTACCGGCGGCAGCTGTCCGCTGGCAGTTTCCGCCACGTGCGATACGGGCTGATGCCACAGGCTCCGGCGGTACCGCTGCCGCATTACCTCAGGCGCTGCCGGTTGAACCAGCTGAGACGCTGCTGCTGCGCCCGGCGTGCTATCAGCCGCTTGCCGACCGCGCCGGCATGGCGTACCAGCGGCGTCTGCGGCCGCTGCTGGCAGAGCTGCGCCATCTGGGTGGCCGTGGCGTCTGGCAGCAGCAGCAGGGGATCTGGCAGCTGCTGCTGGATATTCCGGCAGACGCCGCCGTGGCCTGGCAGCTGCTGCCGGCCATCACGGCGCAGCTGAGCGCAGCGGATGAGGCGGGCGACCCGCCTGAGCCCGCGGCCATTGTTATCCGCCAGCTGCTGCAGACGCTGCCCTCTCAGCTGCTGCATCCGGCGTCAGCCCGGCGCTGGCAGGCGGCGTGGTGCGGGCATGACCGGCATCTGAATCACTACGCCGCGCAGAGCCTGGCGAGGCTCAGGCGGCAGGCTACGCCGTCTGCATCGCCTCCGCTGCGGCGTGGCATTACGCCCGTTGCCTGTCAGGGCCGCGACCAGGCGCTGCTGCTGTTTATTCCCCTGACGGCACCGGATGACATCAGCCTGGCGGCGCTGCAGGCGCTGGGGCTGTTTCTGGCACCGCGCTTTTTTCAGCGGCTGCGCGTGGAGCAACAGACAGGCTATGTGGTCACGGCCCGCTATGAGCGCTGCGCCGATGTGGACGGGCTGCTGTTTGCGCTGCAGTCGCCGGATATTTCCTGGGTACGCCTGCTGATCCACTGCCGGCGCTTTCTGCTGGATATGCAGACGGTGCTGAGCCAGAGTGACGACGAAACGCTGCGCGCGTGGCAGCAGACGCTGCAGGAACGCTGCCAGCCGCACGCTAACCGGCAGGTGGCGCAGGATCTGCTGCGGCGCGAAGCGGGCGGGCCGTGTCTGACGCCTGAGGCGGTCGCCGCCCTGACGCTGCCGCATATGCTGCAGCTTTTCCGGCAGCTGGTGCGCCAGCGGCGGCGCTGGCGGGTGCTGATTAACCGGCCCTGAACCGGCACAAACGTGCGCCGCTGCCTCACCCGACAAAAGTTTACACGGCAAAACTTGGCGTTTGCGGCGGCGTTACATAAAATGCCCGCACTTTTCTCTGAGGCTGCGGCATGATGATATCGCCCCAACGCGCAACGTGGATCCTGGCACTCGCTTGTCTGGTGCTGGCGTTTTGCCTTGTACAGCGCAGCTTCAATTTGCCCGCCCAGCCGGTGAACGCCGCTGCTGTTTTCGCTGAGATCGGCGCGCATGATACGTCCGCCAGCAGTGATAAGCCCTGTGCACTGAGCGCTAAATCCCTCAGCGGCAGTACACCGGTGTTTGATGCCGTACTGCCGCTGCTGATGCTTGTTATGGCACTGCTATCAGCGCTTGCTGCACCGCAACATCTCTCTTTCTTCTGGCGTCATAAAACGCATCGTCCGCCGCTGCGACGGCGACATCTTACGCTCTGCGTCTTCCGGGAATAACACTTCGCGCTGTTTCGCGTATCCCCTGTTATTTACCGGAGAATTTATCATGACTGTTTTACTCAGGAGCCTGCTGCTCCTGCTGGCAGGCTGCGTACTGAGTGCGCAGGCTGCGGATACCGGCTGGCTGCGCAACGCGCAAAACAGCCACGCTGAGGTGCGCCTGCGCGCCGCGCCGCAGGCGGGCGACACCCGGCTGCTGCTTGATATTCATCTGCAGCCAGGCTGGAAAACCTACTGGCGCACGCCGGGAGAAGGCGGCGTGGCACCGGCCATCGCCTGGCAGACGCCCGGCATCAGCGCTCAGTGGTTCTGGCCTGTACCGGCACGCTTTGATGTCAGCGGACTGACCACGCAGGGCTATAAGGGAAATGTCACGCTGCCGATCGCACTGCAGCGTCAGCCGGACAGCCGTACGCTTACCGGCACGCTGACGCTGTCTACGTGCAGCGACGTCTGTATCCTGACGGATTTTCCGTTCAGCCTCGATCTGGCCCGGCCGCCAGCGGCGGAATTTGATCGCGATTTTGCCCGTGCGATGGGGCTGGTTCCGCCCGGTGCCGGGCTGACTGATGAGCTGAACGCCAGCTTTGTGAACGGTGAGCTGCAGATCCGCGCGGTACGCCAGGCGGGCTGGCGCACGCCCGAACTCTTCTTTGACTATCCGGCGGGCAGCATGCTGGCAGCACCGGCGATCAGCGTGCAGGGCAACACGCTCAGCGCACGCGTGACCGTGACCGACGAGTGGGGCGATGCGGCACCCGACCTGCGCGGCCGCCAGCTGTCGCTGGTGATCAGCGATAACGGGCTGGCGCAGCAGAGCCAGGTGACGATTGAGGCGGAGCCGCTGCTGAGCAGCGAGGCGCGCAGTACGCTATGGTCGGTGCTGCTGCTGGCGCTGCTTGGCGGTCTGGTGCTGAATCTGATGCCCTGTGTGCTGCCGGTTATGGCGCTCAAGCTGAGCGGTCTGGTGCAGCAGCAGGCACAGACCCGTCACCAGACGCGCCTGCAGTTTCTGGCATCCAGCGCCGGGATCCTCTTCTCCTTTCTGCTGCTGGCCCTCCTGATGAGCGTGCTGCGCCTGAGCGGTCAGGCGCTGGGCTGGGGCATACAGTTCCAGAACAGCGGATTCCTGCTGCTGATGACCGGCGTCATGTTTCTGTTCAGCGCCAGTCTGTTTGATCTGCTGCATTTCCGTCTGCCCTCAGCCTTTAACACCCGGCTGGCCACGCATCAGGGGAACGGACTAACGGGACACTTTGCGCAGGGCGCGTTTGCCACACTGCTGGCAACGCCGTGCAGCGCGCCGTTTCTCGGCACGGCGGTGGCCTATGCGCTGACCGCGCCGCTGCCCCAGCTCTGGCTGCTGTTTACGGCGCTCGGTATCGGCATGAGCGTGCCGTGGCTGCTGGTGGCCGCGCTGCCGGGCGTTGCGCGCTGGCTGCCGCGTCCGGGACGCTGGATGGTTCATCTGCGCACGCTGCTGGGCATACTGATGCTGCTGGCAGCGCTCTGGCTGGTTACGCTGCTGATCCCGCACTGGGGCAGTCGCGCAGCAGGCCTGCTGGCCGCCGCGCTGCTGCTGATGCTGCTGATCTGGCTGCTGCGCCGTCGCGCACTGCAGCAGGCGGGTGCGGTGGCTGTCGTGCTGATGGTAGCAGGGGCACTGTTCCTGCTGACGCGTCCGGCAGAGGATGCCGGTGAACTCCGCTGGCAGCCGCTGTCAGAGCACGCCATCGCCGCGGCGCTGCAGCAGAACCGGCGTGTGTTTGTCGATATCACCGCTGACTGGTGCATTACCTGCAAGGTTAATAAGTCCCGGGTGCTGAATCAGCCTGACGTTCGCGCCGCGCTGAGCGCAGAGGACGTTGTGCTGCTGCGCGGCGACTGGACACAGCCGGATCCCGCCATTGGCGACTTCCTGCGCCAGCGCGATCGGGCGGCCATTCCGTTTAATCAGATTTATGGCCCGGCGCTGCCGCAGGGTCAGATTTTGTCACCGCTGCTGAACCGTGACGCGGTGCTCTCCACACTGAATAAGGCAAAAAAATGTTGAAAAATTCCCTGTTTGCTGTGCTGCTGCTGAGCGCACCGGTACTGGCTGCTGCCCCTTTTACGCCGGAGCAGGAGGCGCGTATCAAAGTGCTGATCCGCGAAACGCTGGTACAAAACCCCGCCATACTGGCTGAGGCCGCCGATGCCTTTGATAAGGAAGCTGCGCGACAGCAGCAGAATGTGGTGGCGCAAATGGTTGAAAAAAACCGTGATATGCTGTTCAGCGATGCCGGATCGCCGCGTATCGGCGCTGAAAAGCCGGCGCTGACGCTGGTCTATTTCACCGATTACAACTGCGTATTTTGCAAAAAATTTGAGGCCGATATTACGACGCTGCTGAAAGCGTATCCGCAGGTGGCGGTGGTGATTAAACCGCTGCCTTATCGTGCCGAAAGCTCGCTGAGTTCAGCGCGACTGGCGCTGACGGTCTGGAATCAGCAGCCGAAAAACTTCCTGAAGCTGCATGAAATGCTGATGACCAAAAAAGGCAATCACGATGAGGCCAGCATCAGCGCCGCGCTGAAAAAAACCGGTATTACCCTGGCGGCACCGGATAAAGCGAGCCTGGATACCATTAATCACAACCTGACACTGGCGCAGCAGCTGGGCGTGCAGGGCACCCCGGCCACGCTGGTGGGTAATCAGCTGATCAGCGGTGCGGTGCCGTATGCACAGCTGGAGGCGGCGGTGAAAGATGCGCTGAAGGCGGCACCGTGAGCCGGCTGAAGCGCTGGCTGCGTGAAGCGCTCTGGCTGCTGCTGGCAGGCGTGCTGATTATGCTGGCGGCTGACTGGCTGCGCGCGCCGCAGCTGCCTGCCGATCTGGCACAGCAGCCGCTCACCACGCTGCAGGGTGAGCAGAGCCTGGCCGGGCTGAGCGCATCAAAACCGGTGCTGGTTTACGTCTGGGCCAGCTGGTGCGGCGTTTGCAAACTGACCACGCCGGTTGTGGCGAGGCTCAGCCAGCAGGGTGTGCCGGTGGTAAGCGTGGCGCTGCGATCGGGTTCAGATGCGCAGGTGACACAACAGCTGACAAAAAAAGGGCTGCAGGGCATAGCCGTTAATGACGCGCGCGGTGAACTGGGGCAGCGCTGGCACATTGCGGCTACGCCAACCTTTATCGTGCTTTATCAGGGCCGGGTAACCAGTACCACCAGCGGCTGGAGCAGCCGCTGGGGACTGATGCTGCGTTTATGGTGGGCTGCACAGTTCAGCGGATAATAACGGGCGCCTGCGGGCGCCTTTTTTAATAATACGTGGCTCAATTTTACTTGTTTAATAATCTCCAAAAGAAGTCATTTATAATTATCCGGCAAACTCACTACGCGCTGCGGTTATTTTTTTATTTGCAACTGGCTTATTTAATTCAGTCATTAATTTTTTTTGCAATAATGCCGCAACTGATGCATACCTGAATAACAGACTAATTTCTGATTATAGCGGCGGAATATTTTTATGCGCCGCAGGGAGAGAGAGGATGCGTATTCATCATCTGAACTGTGGTTGCATGTGCCCGCTGGGCGGGGCGCTGTTTGATGGCTTCAGCCGTGGCCCCTTTGCTGAACTGGTGTGTCATTGTCTGTTAATTGAAAGCGATCGGCACGGCCTGATTCTGGTGGATACCGGACTGGGAATTAATGATATGCGCTATCCGGAACGCCGGCTTTCCGGTTTTTTTCGTCTGCTGAATAATATTCATTACAGTGAACGGATGAGTGCACTGAGACAAATTCAGCTGCTGGGTTTTCAGGCCGAAGATGTCCGGCATATTATTCTGACCCATCTCGATTTTGATCATGCAGGCGGCATCAGTGATTTTCCGGCGGCGCGGATCCATCTCCTGCAGCGCGAGCTTGATACGGTACGCAGCGGACGTGAGCAGAGCTGGCTGGCGCGTCAGCGCTTCCGGCCACAGCAGTGGACCGCGCACGATGGCTGGCGCGGCTACGCCAGTGAGGGTGAACGCTGGTTCGGGTTTGATGCGGTCAGAGCCATAGACGATCTCAGCGATGAGATCCTGCTGGTGCCGCTGCCGGGACACACCGCCGGACACGCAGGCGTAGCGATCCGCCACGGCGATGGCTGGCTGCTGCATGGCGGCGATGCCTGGTTCTATCGTGGAGAGATGCATCACACCCGACGCCACTGCACGCCGGGTCTGCGCGCTTATCAGCGCCTCATGTGCAGCGATCGCGAGGCGTGGCGCATCAATCAGCAGCGGCTGCGTGAACTTTCGCTGCAGCCCCAGAGCGGCGTTGCGCTGTTTTGCAGCCACGATGCGCGCGAACTGGCCCACTACCGGCCGCACTGCTAGCTTTTTTGCCGGTTTTCTGCGCATTACCCTTTATCTTTACTAATATTTCTCTGGCGGCGTGGCGAAGCCTGTCGGCTCGCCGCCGTCTGAAAACTCTAAAGGGAGCGTGCCATGTTTCATACCTCGGGAAAGTCGGCGTTCGGCATTACGCTGTATGCCTTGCTGGAGCCACTGCCGCTGGGCTTTTTTTTTGCCGCCTGGCTGTTTGATATCCTCTATCTGCAGACCTTCGTGGTGATGTGGACCAAAGCCGCCAGCTGGCTGATTGTGTTTGGTCTGCTGCTGGCTATTCTGCCGCGAATTATCAGCCTGATTCATCTGTTTCGCGGCGTCACCGCCGGTGAGAAAACCCACTTCTGGCTCTCGCTGCTGGCCATGCTGGTGGCCATTGTTAACGCCTTTATTCATAGCCGTGATGCGTATGCGGTGGTACCTGTGGGCGTTACGCTGTCGACCATAGTGGTGGCGCTGCTGCTGATCGCCAACGTACAGCTGGCGCTGCGCGCGCGTCGTATCCCGGGAGGTCGTCCATGAAACTGCGCATTCTGAGTGCTGTCAGTCTTGCTGCGCTGCTGAGCGCCTGCGACAGCGGATCCTCTCTCGATCCGCAAAAACAGATCGGACCGAATCCCGAGCTGCCAAAAGCGCAGAATTTTTTCATGCCGCCTATGCAGGTGCCGGAGGGGACGCCGTGGAAAACCGGTGAAACGCCAAAAGTGGCGGACGGGCTGAAGATAGAGCGGATCCCGGCGAAGCTGATGCACCCGCGCCAGCTCTATGTTTTGCCAAACGGCGATGTGCTGGTGGCCGAGGCCAACGGGGTGAAAAATCCGGTAACGGCCCCGAAGCAGCTCATCATGGGCATTGTGCAGAAATCCTCAGGCAAAGGTGCGCCGGGCGGCAACCGTATCTCGCTGCTGCGTAACGTCAACGGTAAATGGGAGCAGCATCTCTTTATCGAAAACCTGAACGCGCCTTTTGGTATGCAGCTGATTGGCAACACGCTTTACGTGGCTAATGCCGACAGCCTGGTGAAGTTCCCTTATCAGACCGGGCAAACGGAAATCCGCACCGCGCCGGAAGAGGTAACGGCGCTGCCGGGGGGTGAGCTTAATCACCACTGGACCAAAGCACTGCTTGCCAGCCAGGACGGCAGTAAACTCTATGTCGGTGTCGGCTCTAACAGCAATATCACCGAAAATGGACTGGGTGCCGAGTATCAGCGTGCGGCGGTCTGGGAAGTGGATGCAGCCAGCGGCGCGAGCCGCATCTACGCCAGCGGCATCCGCAATCCCACCGGGCTGCAGTGGGAGCCGCAGAGCGGTAAGCTGTGGGCCATTGCAAATGAACGCGATGAAATTGGTTCCGATCTGGTTCCTGACTATCTGACCTCAGTGCAGGACAACGGCTTCTACGGCTGGCCCTGGAGCTATTTTGGCCAGCACGTGGATGATCGGGTCCGCCCGCAGCGGCCTGATCTGGTAGCGAAAGCGATCAAGCCGGACTACGCCCTGAGTTCGCATGTTGCACCGCTCGGATTGCTGTTCTACGGCGCAGACAATATGCCGCAATATCGCGGTGGTGCGTTTATCAGCGAGCACGGCAGCTGGAACCGGACGCCGCTTAATGGCTACAAAGTGGTGTGGGTTAAATTTGAAAACGGCATGCCGGTGGGTGAACCACAGCCGGTGGTCACCGGATTCCTCACGGACGATCAGAAAAACGTGCGCGGTTTGCCGGTGGGGCTGGCAACGGATAATCAGGGCGGGGTACTGATCGCGGACGATGCGGGTGATGCGATCTGGCGCATCAGCGCGGCGCAGTAGTTTTTACCGGTAAAAATAGAAAAGGATTTGGCTGGTCAGCCAAATCCTTTTTTTTGGTTCGCTTAAGCGGCGGGTAACCGCGCGGCGAACGGGGTGCTCAGCACTCCTCACACAGCGAATCATAAAATGTGACGGGAAATATTTCAAGTTTCAGGAAATTACTGTATGGTTATACAGTGTTGAGTGCGGGCGGAGTATCGTTGCTTTCTGATGACTCTCAGGGGCGCGGATAGTCAAATCCCGGCAGGTTTCAGGTGGTGCTGGCCTGTGGCTTTAGCAATGAGTGCCGCTCAGCGCTCCTCACAGATGTGCTCAGGCGGCCGGCGGGTAGGGTCAGGGCCCCGGCCGCTGAATGGCGCGCGCTCCTGTCAGAGGAGAAGGAAAGTGATGGAACTTGTGCGATTGCTCCTGGACATTGTCCGGATTATCCTGCAAATCATCGTTGCCCTTTTGCAACTGACCGGTCAGGCGCACTGACCGGAACTTGAAACAAGGCGGAGCTCACCCCTCCGCCTTTTTTCGTGGCCGCTCAGGCTGTCTGCATGCGGCCCTGGCGTATCCATTTAACACCGGATTTTACATGCAACCAGGGCGCCATAAATGGTGCCCCTGCGGAATGACGTAGAGAACGGTAAATGCATCTCCGCAGGGGCCGCATTTATGCGGCCCGTGGAGGCAGATGTCTATTCCGGACCAGGGCGCCATAAATGGTGCCCCTGCGGAATGACGTAGAGGGCGGTAAATGCATCTCCGCAGGGGCCGCATTCATGCGGCCCATGGAGGCAGATGTCTATTCCGGACCAGAGCGCCATAAATAGCGCCCCTACAAAATGATCCTGGCGGCCGGTGCTGACGAAACGGCGGGGGTCGTCTTCAGGCGTTTCTCTGGCTGCAGCAATGTCATGGCCAGCATGCTCACAAAGGCGATAACGGCAGTCACGGTGAACATGGCGTTATAGCCATAATACTCCGCCAGCCAGCCGCACAGCATGGGTGAAATAATCGCAGCCAGATTCGCGATTGCCAGCGTCATGCCGCTGAAAGCACCCACCGACGCCTTTGGCGTAACGTCTATCACCACCGACCAGTAAACATTATTGACCAGCGCGTTGAGCGCGTTGCCCAGCGTCATCAGGGCGATGATTGCGGCCGCCGAACCGGCAAACGGAATGGCCATAAAGCAGCAGGCGGTGGCGCAGAGCGTTATCGCCGCAAAGCCATTGCGGGCCAGCCGCAGATTACCGGTCCGCGCCAGCAGGCGATCGGCCAGGCGTCCGCCAAGCAGCACCGTCAGACAGGCGCCGCTCCACGGGATCATGGCGATATACCAGAGCGAGTGCAGGTCATAATGAAAATTATCCTGCAGATATTTTGGCAGCCAGGTGACCAGCGTAAAAGTGATATAGAGAAAACTGAAGTAGCCCAGCGCATTACATACCAGCGTGCGGCTGGTGAAAAAGCGCCACCAGGGTAACGGGCGCTCATCATGCGCTTCGGCACGCTGTCCCTGTACGATCAGCGCGCGTTCAGCGTCGTTCGCCGCCGGATGCCGCTGCGGCGTATCGGCGAAGTAGCGGGCAAACAGCAGCATCGCCAGCAGCGAAAACACGCCAAGCAGGATAAACATCATGCGCCAGTCGTTAGTCAGCAGCAGCAGGCCGACCGCGATAGGCGCAGTCAGCAGCGAGCCGACCTGCGTACTCAGCAGGCCGATACCCAGCGCCATGCCGCGCTCATTATCCGGCGCCCAGTGCGCAATTGTCTTGTTCATCAGCGCGTAGGCAGGCCCCTCGGCAAAGCCAAACAGCACGCGCAGCGCGGCGAAACCCATAATCGCGGAGCCGCCAAACAGCGCCACGCCAATTTCACCTGCCCAGGCCGTGGCGATCTCCAGCAGCGACCAGAGCACGCCAGCCATCAGCCACACTTTGCGCGTGCCGAACCGATCGGCGAGAAAGCCACCGCAGAGCGAGCCAAACAGATAGCCAAAACCAAAGTAGCCCAGTACGGCACCCAGTTCGACCTTGCTGAAATGGAACTGCTGCGAAATGGCCTGCGCGGCGAAGGAGAGAGCACCGCGGTCAACGTAGTTAATCAGCGCGATAAGAAACAATAACGAAAAGATACGATAGCGGACAGCAGAGGCTTTCATGGCATAACTCCTGTGAAGAACACAGGAATGAGTAAGCAAAGGTAATGCCAGAATCTATAAATTGTGCCATATCAGCGTGAGGGCAAGAGATCCGGGCAGGGCAGCAAGGGCTTTATGCTTGGGGAAACGTAAAGGTTACTGTCCTGCACCAGACTGGATGCTTAAGCGTGCGTTGAGGGTGCAGGATTACACAACCGGCTGCTGCAGGATCACACCATTCACCATCGGCTCCTGAGGTAATCCGACATGCAGTAAAATCTGACTGCGATAGTGCTCATCGGTATCGTGCTGTTCGTCATTGAGCAACACGCCCGCTTCATTCACATTCTTACCCGCAATTTCTGTTTTAGTACGCGCTGCGCTGCGCATCCACTCATATTCAATATCGATATGCCCGGTGTCGATACAGCGGATCCCCTGCTGACTGAGGTCGTAAGCCAGCACGGTCGCCGTCGGACCCAGAGAAATCAGCACCAGGTCATATTCGCGGGCATGCGCCAGCACATTAGCATAGAGCTGGTTATAGACTGAAAAGGCATTACGGTTAAGCGTAGTAATGCGCTTAATTTCGCGTGCGCCATCCATTAAGTCGTTGCCGATACCCAGCCGGGTGCCGCTGCCTTCAACAATTAATATTTTTTTATCGTAAAAAAGCTGCTTAAATTTTGCAAATACGCGGGTCGCCTGCTGTTTATCAATATAATCATGATAAGGGCGTGTCACCGACGTATTTCCATACTGATACGTTTTTTTTAATAAAGGCTCGTAGCGGCGAAAGAAAAAGGCTTTATGAAAAAACCAGAACAGGGCCGAACCTAAACGCATATTGCGGGTTGAGCGAAAGGCATCTGGCATGCAAACCAGACAAGGGTTATCTTCACGCGTACCGCGCCGCATGATCTCTTTCAGTCTGATAGAAAGACGCTCATCAAATGACTGAAAACCAATATTTTTAAACAGTGTCATTTCCAGTTCTCCATCCCCATACCGGCATACGGATAACCTGTCGTTACTGAGCAGTAAATCGATTGTCTGTTCAGGCGACATAACCTGATATTGCCGTGCATGTGCATGGGCAATCGGGAATTTTAATGCTGCGTGAGTAAATTTAAACGGAAACCGTATTTTCCGATAAAGGGAATCTGCGCTGATCATAATAACCTTCTTTTTATCTGCGGATCTGCTACAGAGCAGTCAGGTGATTTATATCACTCTTCCTGAAAAAAAAGAGGCTGAGGAAATTCCCAAACTGAAATTACGCTGCGATATTTAATCATTAAACTGCAGCTCAACATAAAGATTATGGCCGGAATTGTCAGTCGTAGCGGCAAATTAAATGACTCCGGACGCTTTGCACCAGGATAATTCGCACACAGGCTATGCTGACCCGTTAATCTATTTCATCAAAGCGTGGGACGGGCACTGATGCACGTTATTTTCGCCATGCGATGTACCTGACAGTAATCTTTTTTATGACGCTGAATCGGCCGCCGCACGAGCGATCGCGCCATCTGTTACGCCAGTGACTTAGCAAAAGGTGCGCAATCGCTGCGGCAATGATTAATTAAATCCATCAAAATTAAACGTGATTTCAGTCACATGATGAGCCTGAGGCTGGGGGAGAGTCTTAAGCTGCGCTTGATTCATTAGCGGATCTGACAACACATAAACTCACGGGTTTTTACATAGCGCCTACATAAGTTAATATTTTGTTGGAATTGCTGCAATGTCGTAACGGCATAAATTAATGAACAAAACTGAGGGATTGGCATGATAACAAAACTCACCAGTATCGTGATGGCGATTCTGGCGATAGCGCTGCTCTATATGGGTGGTCAGCTGTTACTCAATGGCGGCAGCGCGTTTTACGCCGCAATGGGCGCGGGATTGCTGCTGACGGCTGTTTTACTGTTCCGCAAACAGCGCAGTGCGCTGACGCTCTATGCGGTACTGATGTGGATCACGCTGGCGTGGATCATTTGGGAAGCAGGACTGGATAAGTGGCAGTGGATCCCGCGGGGCGATCTGTTTGGCGTGATTGGCCTGTGGCTGGCGATGCCGTGGATTGTCAAACCACTTAGCCGTGGCGAACGCCGTTTTCATCCGCTGCTGGGCGGCACCGTGGTTATTATGGTGCTGATGGTGATTGGCCTCTGCTTTTACGATCCGCTGCCGCAGGCAGGCACCATCACTAACTCGCGCGAGCCGGTGAGCCAGGCAGGTGCAGAAAACGACTGGGTCGCCTATGGCGGTACGCCAGCGGGCCAGCGCTTCTCAGCGCTGAAGCAAATCAGCAACGCGAACGTCAGTAACCTTGAAGTCGCCTGGGAGTATCATACCGGCGATATGCGTCAGGATAGCGATGCCACCGAGTATACGTTTGAGGCGACGCCGCTGAAAGCCAACGATATGCTCTATCTCTGCACGCCGCACAATGAGGTACACGCGCTCGATCCTGAAAGCGGGGCGGTGAAATGGAAATATACCCCGGAGAAAAACCGCTCTTATCTTCAGCAGCATCAGACCTGCCGCGGCGTCAGCTACTATGCCGCACCGGCTGCGCCAGCCAGCAGCGATGCGCCTGCGCTTTGCCGTAAGCGTATCTTCAACGCTACCACTGACGCGCGTCTGATCGCGCTGGATGCCGACACCGGCAAACGCTGCCCTGATTTTGGCCGGGATGGCGTGGTGGATCTGCACGCAAACATGGGTGAGGTTCGCCCGCACGCGCTGATGCAGACCTCTGCTCCGCTGGTGGCCGGTAATCTGGTGATCGTGGGCGGATCGGTCATGGATAATGGCTTTGAGAAAGGCAATCCTTCCGGCGTCATCCGTGCTTATGACGCGCAGAGCGGCCGTCTGGTGTGGAATTTCGACCCGGCCACGCCGGATGCGACCACGCCGATTGCCGCCGATAAGCGCTATCCGCAGGATACGCCGGTCGCCTGGGCCACGCTGAGTGCCGATGTTAAAAATGGCCTGGTCTACGTACCGTTTGGCAACGCGTCACCTGATGAAGTGGGGATTGAACGCGACGCTAACAGCAACACTGAGAAGTTCCGCGACACGCTGGTGGCGCTGGATCTGCAGACCGGTGCGTTTAAGTGGCGCTATCAGAGTTCGCATCACGACCTGTGGGATCGCGATAACCCGTCACAGCCTTCGCTGCTGGATATCGATTATCAGGGCCAGAAGCAGCCGGTGGTGATCCTGCCGACCAAAACCGGCAACCTGTTTGTGCTGAATCGTCTGACCGGCCAGCCGGTTTACCCGGTTAACGAGGTGAAGGTCTCTACTGAAGGCGGCGTTCCCGGCGAAAAATTTGCCGCCACGCAGCCCGTCTCCAGCCTGAACTTTATTCCGCAGGCGCTGACGGAAAAGTCGATGTGGGGCATCACGCCGTTTGACCAGATTGCCTGCCGGATCGATTTCCATCGTCTGCGCTATGATGGTAATCCGTGGACGCCGGCCACCGAGGCGGGCACGCTGGTGTTCCCGGGCAATATTGGCGTCTTTAACTGGGGCTCAGTCGCTGTTGATCCGGAGCGTCAGATGCTGATCGCCGCGCCGGTACGCCTGGCGTATAAATATAATCTGATCAAGCGCACGCCGCAGACGGCAACCGAACGTCTGTTCACCAAAGATGGCCAGCCTTACTGGAATGAAAACTTTCACGGTGACTATGCTATCCACATCCAGCAGCTTGCGTCCGGTCTGGGCATTCCCTGCATTGCGCCGCCGTGGGGCCGCCTGGTGGGGGTTGATCTGAAAACCGGAAAAACGCAATGGCTGCGCCGCATCGGCACCACGAAGAACCTGAAAACCACTTTCCTGCCAGGCCGTTTCCCGCTGGGATTCCCGATGGGAATGGTGGCACACGGCGGGCCGCTGCTGACCGCAGGCGATCTGGTGTTCCACGGTGCGACGGCAGACAACTTTTTCCGCGCCTACGACAGCACTACCGGTGAGCTGTTATGGCAGACCGAACTCAGCGCTGGCGCACAGGCTACGCCGTCAACCTATATGGGCAAAGATGGCAAACAGTATGTCGTCATTGCGGCGGGGGGGCACGGATCGCTCGGCACCAAAGCGGGTGACAGCGTGGTGGCGTTCCGTCTGAAGTAAAGAGAGGCTTATTACAACATAGTTCAGCAGCGTCCCGCCGCCCGGCGGGACGCTGCATCAGGCATTACGCTTTCGCGCGTTCGCTCTGCACTTTCTGTGCAATACGGTCGCCGATAGTTTTGTCGATATTACGCCAGTAGGTGAAAGCACGAGAGAGCACCGGCTCTTCCACACCGTTAAGCAGGTGACCGGCCACGTTGTTTACCAGGCGATCGCGTGCAGCATCATCCATCACTTTATTGATCAGCTGATTCGCCTGACCGAAATCGTCATCATCTTTGCGCAGCGTATAAGGTGAACGCACCATATCGCCCTGCGACTGCCAGGTGGAATCAGTAGGATAGCGCTCGCCATCTGCCACCGGACCCCCTTTGGAGTTAGGTGCATAGACCGGATCGGAAACCGGATTCATACGCATTGCACCATCTTTACTGTAGCTGTTGACCGGCGCCTGCGGAGCGTTTACCGGGATCTGCTTGTAGTTAACGCCAAGGCGCGCACGGTGCGCATCCGCATAGGCGAAAATACGGCCCATCAGCATCTTATCCGGGCTCAGACCGATACCGGGGACCAGGTTATTCGGCTCAAATGCCGCCTGTTCAATCTGGGCATGGTTATCGGTAGGGTTGCGATCCAGCGTCAGCTTTCCGACTTTAATCAGCGGATAGTCGTCGTGCGGCCAGACTTTGGTCAGATCAAACGGGTTGTAGCGATAGCTGTCCGCTTCGGCGAACGGCATGATCTGCATATAGAGCGTCCAGCTCGGAAAATGGCCTTCTTTAATCGCGTTAAACAGATCGCGTGTGTGGTAGTCGCCATCCTGACCGGCCAGCGTGTCGGCGTTTTCCTGTGTCAGAAACTCAATGCCCTGATCGGTTTTAAAGTGATATTTCACCCAGAATTTTTCACCGTCGGCATTGACCCACATATAGGTATGGCTGGAGTAGCCATTCATGTGGCGCCAGCTCCTGGGAATACCGCGATCGCCCATCAGCCAGGTGACCTGGTGCGCCGATTCCGGTGACAGCGTCCAGAAATCCCACTGCATATCATTATCGCGCAGGTTATTATCCGCACGACGCTTCTGCGAGCGAATAAAGTGCTGGAACTTCATCGGGTCGCGGATAAAAAACACCGGCGTGTTATTGCCCACCATGTCGTAGTTGCCTTCGGTGGTATAAAACTTGATGGAGAAGCCGCGCGGATCGCGCCAGGTGTCCGGGCTGCCGCGCTCGCCGGCGACGGTTGAGAAGCGCATCACCACATCAGTACGGGTACCGGGCTGGAAAACAGCGGCTTTGGTATAGCGGCTGACATCTTCTGTCACTTCAAAATGGCCAAACGCGCCGCTGCCTTTTGCATGCGGCTGGCGCTCCGGAATACGCTCGCGGTTAAAGTTGGCCATCTGTTCAATCAGATAGTGATCGTGCAGCACCAGCGGACCATCAGGCCCGACTGACAGGGAGTGTTCATCGCTGGCTACCGGAATGCCCGCATCCGTGGTGGTCGGTTTGCGATTGTCACTGCTCATAATATCTCCAGATTTTGTAAGGATAATCTCAGCCTTTAAGCGTAGCAGCACGCGCTGCGCTTGCCTGATTAGTTACACAATCTGTGGCGATCCGCTGCCAGCCTCTCCGGAGCAGCTGCCTGCCGGGCAGAAGGGGCGATCAGCGCTGTGCCGCATGCTCGTAAAAATCTATCTTTTCAACTTTTGCCAGAGAACCGCCACCCTCAAACTCCGCTGCCAGCCAGGCGTTAACGATATTTTTAGCCAGCTCCGGGCCCACCACGCGCGCGCCCAGCGTCATGATCTGGGCGTTATTGCTTTTACGCGCCCGCTCAGCAGAAAAGGTGTCGTGGCACTGCGCTGCCCGCACGCCGGGTACTTTATTCGCCACAATAGCCACGCCAATACCGGTTCCGCAGAGCAGAATGCCGCGTTCGAATTCCTGACGCTGAATGGCGGTGGCCAGCGCCCAGGCGACATCCGGATACATAGGGCGGGCGTTACCGGCATCATTGGTAAAATCTGTCACGGCATAGCCCTGCGTTTCCAGCAGCGTTTTGATGATATTTTTCAGATCAACAGCCGCATCATCAGCACCGATTGCAATCGTTTTCATAAAGGTTCTCCGGTAAAGAAAAAGGGCCTGCACACAGGCGTGAGACACAGCGTGCCATAATGACAAACATTTGTTCAATGCATGTTCATTTGTAATGTGGTGATTATGTGAGCGGGATCGCTATGAACAGCTAAAAGAACCTGTTTTTCTGCGAAACAGGGTGTTGCGCTGCGTCACAGATTTATCAGTGGCGCATTGAAACAGGTGCATTAATTCATTTACTGTTCATATGAACAAGCGACCATTACGGTCAGAGCGCGGTATAACCCCGGGAGCTGCATTATGTCTCAGCCACAACGCTGGCTTGGTGTCAGTCTGAAAATGTACTTTGGCTATCAGCAAACGCTGGCGTGGTGTCGCGAGGTGGCCAGACTGGCCGATCATCCGGCTATCAGAAGCGGCAGCGTCGGCCTGTTTATCCTGCCAGCCTATCCGGCGATCCCCGCGGTGACGGAGATCTTCGCGGGAACGCCGGTACGCGTTGGCGCGCAGGATGTTTGCCAGGCGGAAAACGGTGCCTGGACCGGTGAGGTCAGCGCCAGCATGCTGCAGGAGCTGGGCTGTTCGCTGGCAGAAATCGGTCATGCGGAGCGGCGGCGTCACTTTCATGAGGATGCGGCGCAGATTGCCGCCAAAGTGGCGATGGCGCTACAGCATGAACTGACACCGGTGCTCTGTATTGGCGAGTCGGAGCAGAGCACGCCAGAGGCGGCGATTGCGCTCTGTGCCGCACAGCTTAACGACGCGCTGGCGCAGGCGGCGGCACGGGGCCTGCGGGGCGAGATTCTGTTTGCCTATGAACCACAATGGGCAATCGGTGCACCGCAGCCGGCCCCTGACCGCTATATTCGTGCCGTCTGCGCCGGGCTGCGGACGCTGACGCTGCCCGCCGGTATTACGCTGAAAGTCATTTATGGCGGCAGCGCCGGGCCGGGTCTGATCCAGCGGCTGGATCGGGATGTGGATGGCCTGTTTCTTGGCCGCTTTGCTCACGACCCGCAGGCGCTGGCGCAGATTATTGAAGAAGCCAGCGCGCTTGCCGGCCGCTGATCATAGCGGGGCGGGCGCGTTCAGTGCTATAACTTGCAGCTGCTTACGACCGCGTTACACAGGACAGATAACAGATGGAGAATACCACGCCGGGTCAGGATGCTGAGCTGCTGACCGAGATTGCCGTCGCCTACTATCAGGATGCCATCACGCAGGAGGAGATCGCCCGTAAATTTGGTATCTCGCGTATCAAAGTCGGGCGGCTGCTCAAACGCGCGCGTGAAGAGGGCATTGTTGAAATCAGCGTGCGCTACCATCCGGTTTTCAGTACCCGGCTGGAACAGCAGCTGCAGCGCTCTTTCCCGCGTCTGCAGCGGGCTCTGATTGCGCTTGATTCAGCTGACAGTGATGAACAACGCCGCCAGGTGGCCGCGCTGGTGTCTGCCCATCTGGCGCAGACGCTGAAAGATAACGCCATCGTCGCGGTCGGGCAGGGACGGAACGTGGCGGCAGTGGCCGACCATCCGGGTCAGGTGCCCGATCGAAACTGCCTGTTTATCAGCGGTATTGGCGGCACGCACCGCCCGGGAGACGCCATCAACGCCGATCACATCAGCCGCCGGCTGGCAAAAAAGTTTGGCGGCAGCAGCGAAACGCTCTATGCCCCCGCCTACGTGGAAAACCGCGCGCTGCGCGACAGCTTTATGCAGAACGGCACGGTAAAAGAGACGCTGGATCGTGCGCGTAAAGCGGATGTGGCGCTGGTGGGGATCGGGGATATGAATGAGAACAGCTACATGGTAAAGCTGGGCTGGTTCACCCCGCGTGAAATTATCGATGCCAGCGTTAATCAGGGCGTGACCGGTGATATTGCCGGCTATGACTTTTTCAACGCCCGCGGCGAAGCGGTGGAAACGGTCATGAATGAGCGCGTGATCGGGCTGAGCATTGATGAGCTGCGCCGGATCCCGTGCGTAATAGCGATCGCCGCAGAGAACACCAAAGCGATGGCGATACTCGGGGCGCTGCGCACCGGGGCCATCGATATCATCGCGACCTCGGCGCAGAATATCCGCACGGTGCTGAGCCTGGTGCAGGCGCGCTGAGGCGCGCTTCAGCGCGCCTGACCGGTGCGCCGGATCGCAATCTCTTCGGCGCGCTGCAGCAGCAGCTGCAGATCATCCTCATCAATATCCAGCAGGGGGCCGCTCTCCAGCGCCTGATGCAGATCGTCGCGCGTGAGCGGAACCGGCATCGCCACCGGCTGTGGTTTCGCCTCGGCGGCGGCCAGCGGATGAGGATAGCGGCGGCCGGCGAGGTTATTAAACACGATCGCCAGCAGTGCGAGACAGACAGAGTTAAGCATCACCGGCGTCAGCACAAAGTGGTAGCCGAGCTGCGCCACGCTGCCGCCGCCGAGAATCGCCGTCAGCGCCACTGCACCGCTGGGCGGATGCAGACAGCGCAGCTGAAACATCACCGCAATGGCGAGACAGGCGGCCACCCCGCATGCCAGTGCCGGCTGCGGGATCAGCAGCGCCGTGGTCACGCCAATCACCCCGGCGACGAGGTTACCGCCAATAATCGACCACGGCTGCGCCAGCGGGCTATTAGGCAGGCCAAACAGCAGTACCGCAGACGCGCCCATCGGCGCCACAAACCACAGGTTTACCGCCCCCAGCATCCAGTGGCTGATCAGGCTGGTCAGCATCAGACCCAGCCCGGCTCCGAGGCTGGCCAGCAGGCGCTGTCTGCGCGCGACGGGCAGGGGATGTGGCCAGAAGCGGGCCAGAAACAGGCGCAGCGAGGCCAGTCGGCTCGCCGGTTGTGGTTGCGTCATAAAAAATCCGTGAAAAGCCAGAAACAGTGGCTGCGGATTGTCGCCTGGCGTCTGATGCTAAACAACCCGACAGTCTGCAGGGGATTAGAAGCGGCACGCTGACGCGGCGACAGCCTTACGCAACGGCGGCAGTTAAGGTATAGTCCGTTTTTTTTCGGAGGAACCATGCTGCCTGACTTATCTACCCGCCTGAACAAATACATCAGCGAGAGCGGAATCTGCTCGCGCCGCGATGCCGATCGCTATATCGAACAGGGCAACGTGTTTATTAACGGTAAACGCGCTGCCGTCGGGGCCCAGGTTTATGCCGGGGATGAGGTCAGGGTGAATGGTCAGCTGATTGAGCCGCGTGACGCCGACGATCTGGTTCTGATTGCGCTTAACAAGCCCACCGGCATTGTCACCACCATGGAAGAGGGTGAGCGCGACAATATTGGCGACTTTGTTAACCACAGCAAGCGCGTGTTTCCTATCGGCCGGCTGGACAAGGATTCACAGGGGCTGATTTTTCTCACCAACCACGGTGACCTGGTTAACAAAATTCTGCGCGCCGGTAATAACCACGAAAAAGAGTATGTGGTAACGGTTGATAAACCGATCACCGATGAATTTATCGCGGGCATGGCGGGCGGCGTGCCGATGCTGGGCACGGTAACGAAGAAGTGCAAAGTTAAAAAAGAGTCAACGTTTGTATTCCGCATTATTCTGGTACAGGGACTCAATCGCCAGATCCGCCGCATGACCAAACACTTTGGCTATGAGGTGACGAAGCTGGAGCGTACGCGCATCATGAACGTCAGCCTGAAGGGTATTCCGCTCGGCGAGTGGCGCGATCTGACGGATGATGAACTGATCGACCTGTTTAAGCTGATTGAGGATTCGTCCTCAGAAGATAACAAAACCCGGCAGGCGCAGGCGAAGAAAAAAACGGCGTCACCGGCGAAAAAAGCGCCGGCTGCGGGAGCAAAGCAGGGTGATAAAGCGGGGGGTCAGGGCGCGAACCGCAAACGCTTTACCCAGCCTGGCCGCAAAAAAAAGGGGCGTTAAGCCCCTGTATTATCTGCCCGGCGCGCAGGCGGATTGGGACCTATTTATCGGTACCAAATCCCTGTTTGTTCAGCGCCGCCAGCACATGCGGGAAGTAGATGTGCTGGTAGTAGCCGCTGACGCTGTCACTCCAGCTTTCGCCATCGCTGCGACCGGTGTTCTGCCAGTGCTGTACCAGCTGTGCGTTGTAAGCAGCAATATGCTGCGGCAGATCCGCCTGCTGATAACGCTCTTCATGGCGGAAAGTCGGCAGCGGCAGACGCGGCTTCTGGTGCGCAGGCTGATCGACATGGCCGATAACCACGCCCGCGACCGGGAAGGTATAGTCAGGCAGATCCAGCAGGGCGATCATCGCTTCCGGATCGCGGCGGATCCCGCCAATCGGCACAATACCCAGTCCCTCAGCCCGTGCGGCGGCCATTACTGAGCCGAGCGCAATGCCCACATCGGTAGCGCCGGATACCACGCTTTCAATGCTCTGCTGCGCAATCTGCTCACGACCGCTGGCTTCGATCGCCAGCCGCGACTTATGCATATCCAGCACAAAAGTCAGGAATACGGGCGCTTTCGCGATCCACGGCTGGCCGCCGGCGATGGTGGCAATCTGCTGGCGCTGCGCGGCGTCGCGGGTGACGACGACAGATACCTGCTGGGAGTTTACCGAGGTAGGCGCGTAGTACGCGGCCGAAATAATTCGCTCAAGTACCGCATCCTCTACGGGCTGATCGGTATAGCTGCGCTCACTTTTATGCTGAGCGAAAAGATCGATAATGGAACTCATGCTGCCTCCTGTTATGGGAGAGAGAGCGTAGCAGGCAGATGACCGGCACGTTTTACCGTTATTGCCGTGAGGCAGAGGAAAATGGAAGTAAAACCGGGTGCCGTGGCGGCACCCGGACGGGGCTTATCAGCTGACTTTCACCACGGTTTTACCGAAGTTTTTACCGTTCAGCATATCGAAGAATGCCTGCGGCGCATTCTCCAGTCCCTCGATCACATGCTCGCGGTAGTGCACTTTCTCCTGCTCGACCAGCGGCGTCATGGCTTTCAGAAACTCAGGATAGCGGTCGCCGTAATCCTGGAAAATAATAAAGCCCTGCATGCGGATGCGGCGTTTCAGGATCCCCGCCATGATCAGCGGCGTGCGGTCGGGCCCCGGCGGCAGGTCGCGGCTGCTGTAGCCAGAGACAAGGCCGCAGACCGGAACGCGGGCAGCGGTATTCAGCAGCGGGAACACCGCATCAAACACTTTACCGCCTACGTTCTCGTAATAGATATCGATACCGTCCGGGCAGGCGGCAGCCAGCTGGTCGGCAAAGTCATCACTGTGGTGGTTAATGCAGGCAGAGAAACCGAGCTTTTCAATCGCGTAGCGACACTTCTCTTCACCCCCGGCGACGCCCACGACGCGGCAGCCTTTGAGCTTGCCTAACTGGCCAACGGTCGCACCGACCGGCCCGGTTGCCGCCGCCACGACCAGCGTCTCGCCCGCTTTAGGCTGACCAATATCCATCAGCCCCATATAGGCGGTAAAACCGGGCATACCGAGAATACCCAGTGCCCAGGAGGGGTGAGCCAGCTCGCCGAGCTTTGCCACGCCTTCGCCATCAGAAACCGCATAGGTCTGCCAGCCGCTCTGGGCCAGCACCCAGTCGCCTGCTTTAAAATCGCTGTGCTTTGATGCTTCAACCTGACACACCGTGCCGCCGACCATCGGCTGATCGAGTTCCGCCGGAGGAGCATAAGACTTACCGTCATCCATGCGGCCACGCATATAGGGATCCAGTGACAGCCACACCGTGCGCAGCAGCATCTCACCCTCTTTGATCTCCGGCACCGGTTGTTCCACCAGCCGGAAGTTCTCTTTTACCGGTTCGCCCTCAGGACGGGACGCCAGCAGCCAGGCCTGGTTTGATACAGCATGTTGCGACATAGTTACCTCTCTTATGACAAACGGGTGAGGCAAGTGTAGCTGAGGATAAGAGAGGCGCTGTTAACGGATATTGCGTTAACGGCCTGCTGCAACATTTTGTCAGTGATCCGCTGAAGGGTGTTATATAACAGTCACTCATCGTCAGAATTAACCCTGGCCGCGCGGCTCCGCATGCGCCGCTTCCTGACCCCGGAGATCGTTATGATAAACCCGTTACGCGCCGCGCTGCTGCTGGCAACGCTGACAGGCAGCACGCCGCTGCTGGCGCAGACCTACGTCTATGTTTCAGAAGCCGGCGACGGCACCATTGCGCGCTACAGTCTGGATCAGCACGGTGCACTGCATCTGCTGGGGCACACCCCGGCGGACGGCAAAGTGATGCCGCTGGCGCTCAGCACAGATAAAACCCATCTTTATGCGGCGATCCGCAGCAAGCCGCTGCAGCTGGCGAGCTGGGTCATTGACCGCCACAGCGGCGACCTGACGCAGAAGCAGCAGGTGCCCGCCGCCGCCAGCTATCCCTGGATCGTCGCCGAGCCGCAGGGGCGTTTTCTGCTGGCGGCCTCCTATGATGGCAATGTGGTTGACGTGTACCGGCTGACAGCGGGAGGGAAGCTGAATGCACCGCCGGTGAGCCGTTACGCCACCGGACCTGCCGCCCATTCGGCGATTGCGGATCCTGCCGGCAAAACGGTATATGTCGGCAATCTCGGCACCGATCGCGTGTTGCAGCTGATGCTGAGCGACAGCGGCGCTCTGGCCGCGCTCGGCAGCGGTTATGTCGCTACCGCAAAAAACAATGGCCCGCGCCACTCGGTGATGTCCGCTGACGGACGGTTTCTGTATAACATCGGCGAAATGGGCGGGATCATCACGCAGTTCCGGCGTGAAGCGAACGGGGCGCTGGTAAAGGTTGCTGAGTTCCCCAGCGCCGTTGCCGCCTCCTGGCATCTGGCAGAGGGGCGCGAGCGGCCGCCGGGATACAGCGATCCCACACCGCGTATTTGGGCCGCCGATATCCATCTCACGCCGGATGGCCACTTTCTTTACGTCAGCGAACGCACCAGCAGCACGCTGAGCGGCTACCGGGTAGACGCAGAGAGCGGGGCGCTGACGTTAGCGGGCAGCTGGCCGGTGGAGAAGCAGCCGCGCGGGTTTGCCATTACCCCGGACGGACGCGGGCTGGTGGTCAGCGGCGAGAAGAGCGCGGTGATTGGCAGTTACCGGATCGATCCGCAAAGCGGGGCGCTGACGCGCACCGGTGAAGCGCCGGTGGGCAGCGATGCCAACTGGGTGACGATCGTGCACTACTGACGGCTGTGCAGGCGGCGTTCTGCACAAAATAATTTTATGGAGCCGCCGCACAGCTGAGAAATGTGACCGCCGACACATTTTATCTGTTAACCGGACGATTCCCTCCGGTGCCGTGCAGCCACTACGCTGGCCGCTGCGGCACCGGCAGCTTCGATAAGCGGCGTTAACGGATAACCGCACACGCGGGGCGTATCATCCAGCATAAATTTTGATGACGAAACAATTTGTCGTAGTTATCTGCGTGAGCGCAGGCAGCAATCTGGCAGGATACGCCGCACTTAGTGCCTTCTGGTCCCTGTGACATGCCGTGGCTTACCCGACCCGCTCTGTTCTTTGCCGTAAAAACCACGCTCGCTGCGTTTCTGGCGCTCTGGCTGGCGCTGGAGATTAACCTGGATCGCCCCGCCTGGGCGCTGACGACGGTGTTTGTCGCTTCGCAGCTCTACTCCGCCTCGACCATCTCTAAATCGCTGTTTCGTCTGCTCGGCACGCTGCTGGGCGGCCTGTTTATCTTTCTGATTTTTCCGCTGACGGTGGCGCATCCGCTGCTGTTCAGCCTGGTGATTTCGCTCTGGGTCAGCGGCTGCCTCTGGCTGTCACTGCATGACCGGACGCCAAAAAGCTATGTGTTTATGCTGGCGGGCTACAGCGCGGCGATTATGGGCTTCCCGGAGGTTTATACGCCGTGGGGTATCACCAGCACGGTGCTGTCGCGTATTGAAGAGATCACCTTAGGCATTGTCTGCAGCAGCCTGATACACGGTCTGCTGTTCCCGGTCTCTATGCGCAGCCTGCTGGAGCAGAGCGTTACGCAGTGGTATCTCACCGGCCGCCGGCTCTGTCACGATCTGCTCTCCGGGCCGGTTACCGCCGTCTCGCCTGAGCGCGAAGCGATTCTGACGCAGATGGCTACCGCACCGCAGCAGGTGGAAATTCTGATCACCCACTGTGTTTATGAGGGGGATGCTGCCCGCCGGCTGATCCGCCTGGTCAGCGCACAGTATCAGCACCTCTCCTATCTTATCCCGACGCTGACCGCGATTGAGCTGCGCCTGCAGCGTCTGGCCGCGCGCAATATCCTGCTGCCTGACTACGTGGCGCAGGGATTTCAGCAGTTTCTGCAGTGGCTCAGCGACGGTGAGGCCCCGGGCGATGTGATCGGCATCCAGCTGGAGCTGACTCATCGTCAGGCGCAGGTCAACGCGGCGTGGCGCGCCGGCGATCTGCCGACTGAACACTGCCTGCTGCTGAGCGGGTTACTGGAACGCATGATTGACTTTGTGCGCATTGCCGGGGCGTATCAGAGCGTCAGCGGCATGGTCAGCGATCTGTCCGGTGACACCACGCTGGCGCGCGGCAAACGTACCCACCGTTTCTTTGATCGGGGGCTTATCCGTCTTTCGGCGCTGACCGCGTTTTGCGCCACCTTTGGCAGCTGCCTGCTGTGGATGGCAAGCGGATGGCGGGACGGCGCGTCTGCCCCGGTTATGGCGGCGATCCTGAGCTCATTCTTTGCCAGCCTCGATACGCCGCTTACCTCAATGAAGCTGTTTGTGCGCGGCGTGCTGATTGCGATTGGCATCAGCCTGGTGTATGTCGCGCTGCTGCTGCCGCAGGCGACCTCGTTTGAGGCGCTGATGATCTGCATGGCGCCGGGTCTTGTGGCGCTGGCGCTGACGATCGCCCGGCCGGCAACCAACCTGACTGGCCTGAGCGTGGCGATTCAGATCCCGGGGTTTATTGGCTTCGGTCACCATCTGAAGCCGGATCTGGTGCTGCTGGTCAATAACGCGATCGCCTCGGTCACGGGCGTGCTGTTTGCAGTGATTGCCACGGCCATTATGCGTAACAAGCGCCCCTCCTGGAGCGCCCGGCGCGCGGTACGACGCGGCCTGCGTGAGCTGCTGCGCTTTATTAAGGAGATAGAGCGCAACGGATCGTCGCTGCCGGCCCGGCAGCGCTTTATCAGCCTGATGCTGGATAAGGTCAACATGGTGTTGCCGCGCCTGCGTCTCGATCCGCAGTCAGATATGAGCAGCGCCGGTATGCTGCTTAACGAGGTGTGGCTTGGCGTAAACAGCTTTGATTACTACGCGCGGCATCGGGTGCTGCTGGGTAATTACCTGCTCGACAGCGGGACATTTTTCTTTGAGCTGGGACGGTTTCTGAAACAGCGGCTGAGATCGCTGCAGAGCGTTCCGCACGCTGAGCTGCAGCAGGCGCTCGATCTGCTGCTGCTGCAGCTGGAAGCGCTGGCGCTGGACGATGAGCGTTTATTTACACCGCTGTTTCATCTGTTCAGCGTCCGGCTCTATCTGTTCCCGCAGCTGGCGTGGCCGGAGGCGACGGCGGGCCAGCGCGCCGCCCTGCAGCAGCACGCTCTGCGCCTGCGCGCTCAGCCATCCCAGCTGTAGCCACCCGGCGCGCGCGCAAAGCCTGCCGGCTTCAGCAGGGCGGTAAACGGCGACTGGCTGGCCGGACAGCCATCAATCTGTTCCAGCGTAAAGCGCAGGCGCGGCTCGCGCCGGAGGGCGGTGGCCAGCGCGACCAGCGCCTGCTGCAGGGTGTCCGGTGACGCACCGGCCGTAAACGTATGCAGCTGTTTGCCGCCGGGCGGCAGCCAGAGCAGCGGCCAGCCCTGGAACAGCACCACCCAGCTGCCGCTGCGGCGCAGCGGTTTCGTCCCGGATGTGGTCAGCGGCCACGGCAGCAGCGTGCCGAACGGGTTGGCCGGATCCAGCGTGGCCAGCGCCAGCGGTACGGCAGACGGCGCGCGCTGCAGCTGGCGGATACGCTCAATCATTGCCGGTTCAGCGAACTGCGCGGCACCCATGCCGCTGACAAACCGCCCGCGCAGCAGGCGTCCCGTATCCTCCATCGCGCGCAGCACCGGCTGCAGTGCCGGAAAACCACCGGGCACGGCGCTGCTCCGGGCAGCGCCGTGCGTCACCACGCCGGTCCGGTCCAGCAGGGCACGGGTCAGCGCCAGCGCGCGTACCGTATCAGCTGCCGGTCTGATGTTCAGCAGCGCCCAGCTGCCGGGCAGCTGGGCGCTGGCAGCCAGTGCCGGACGCCCGGCACCGCCGGGTGCCATGCCAGCATACCGGCCGGCCAGGCGACGGCGTGCCGGACGCGGTTTGCTGCGCAGCGGCGGCATCCGCAGCGGCTGCCAGCTGCCGGACGTCACCCATCCGCGCCACACCAGATCCCACAGCGCCGTGGCGGTATCCTGCGACGTGCTGTCGTCTGCGTCGCTTTCTGTTGCCTGCTGCAGCTGCCTGAACGTTGCGCTGCTGTGCTGCTGCAGGAACGCCACGATCCATTGCTGTACAGGTGACAACGTCACCATTTGCGCGTCAGCAGGGGGCGTCAGGAGTGCGGCAGCGGCGTCAGCCGGGCAGAATTCAACCCGCTCCTGGCGCGTGCCGGGGGCGCGGCTGCCGCGCCAGAGCACGTCGCCACGCGTCAGCAGCCCGTCCAGCAGCGCAGGATGATAATCCGCGACACGCGCCGGAAAAATCTGGCTCTCCCACAGTCCGGCAGGCAAGGCAACCCCGGCCAGCTGCGCGATCACCCGGCGCAGACCCTCTGCGCCGCTGAGCGGCGCGGTGAGACCATGATGATCCATCAGCGCCTGCACCCAGGCCGCCGGCTCGGCGGGCCGGGTCGCCTCACGCGCCGCCTGCAGCGATGCCAGCCGCAGGCGGCGGAATACCGGCGCGGCGATCCACTGCACCACGCCGGAGGCCGTTTCGCTTCTGATGATACCCGGCGTTTCCGCCAGCAGCTTCCCGGCAATGCCGGCGTCAAGGTCAAAGCGCCGGGCAACCTCATCGGCTGTCACCAGCGTATGCGTGCGCAGATAGCGGCCAATCAGCGCCTGCAGCGGACGAACCGCGCTCTCCGGGACTGCGCTGCCGCCACCGGAGAGCGCCTGCAGGCGGGCGGCATCTTCCGCCACCGCAAAACAGGCCTGCGCACCGGACGTAACCGGTATGATGCGGCCTGCCTGCTGCAGGGTTTCCAGCACCCCGGTCAGCGGCGGGGTTCCCCGGTAGCGTTCTGCTATCTCTCCGGCGCTGAGCGGCCCCAGTTCGCGCAGCAGATCCGCTACCGCTTCCTGGCTATCAGCCTGACGGTCAGGCGTCAGGCGCTGCAGCAGCTGTTCCGTCTGCGCAATGACGTTCGCGTCCAGCAGTTGCGCTGCCGGCAGTGGCCCGAGCAGCTCGCTGAGCAGCGATGTATCCAGCGTCAGCAGTGCGGCCCGCTGCTCGGCCTGCGGCACCGTCCGGCGATCGGCGTCAGCCAGATGGCCGGTCAGCAGCGCGGCGGCGAAGGGCGAGGGGACGTCAGTTGTTACCTCGCGCAGCTGCACCTCACCGCGGCGGATCTGCGCCATCAGCTGCTGCAGCGCGGGCAGAGCGTATACATCCTGCAGGCATTCACGCGCGGTTTCCCGCAGCAGCGGAAAGTCCGGAAACGGACGCACGGCGTCAAGCAGCTCTGCGGCACGCAGCCGCTGCTGCCAGAGGGGCGCGCGCTGTCCGGCACGCTGGCCCGGCAGCAGCAGGGCGCGGGCGGCGCATTCGCGAAAGCGCGCGGTAAACAGCGGCGATCCGCTGACGGCACGGCTTACCCGCTGCTGTAAGTCATCTGCCGCAAACTGCAGCCAGTCAGCGGGTGTAAAGGTAAGCGGCGATGGCAGCCGCGTCATAATACCGTCGTCACTGGCGACCACATCGGCCGTAATGCCGTACTGTTCAGCGAGCCGATCGGCCAGCGCCAGCGCCCACGGCGCGTGTACGCGTCTGCCCCACGGCGAGTGCAGGATCAGGCGCCAGTCGCCGTTTTCATCCGCACAGCGCTCAATCAGCAGCGTGCGGTCATCCGGCAGCTGCCCGGTCGCCGCCTGCTGCTCGCGCAGCAGCGCCTGAAGATTATTCCGTGCGCCGGCGTCCAGCGCCGGATCGTTTACCGTGCCGGTCGCGGCGTCACGCAGATAGCGACCGCGTGCTGCGCCAGACGCTGCGGCACGTCCGGGCGTATCTGCCTGCCAGAAGGGCAGCCGTGCGGTGCGTCCCGGCGCCGGTGTGACAATCACCCGGTCGCGCGTAATCTGCTGAATACGCCAGGTGGTGGCCCCCAGCGTCACGATGTCATTGACGCGTGAGCCGTAAACCATCTCCTCATCCAGCTCACCCACGCGGCGGGCGCCGGCCTGCGCCTCACCTTCCGGCAGCATGACGCTGACGCTGCCGCGATCGGGAATGGCACCGGCGTGCATAACCGCCAGCAGCTTTGCGCCGGGCCGGGCCGTGATGCTATCCGTCTGCAGGTCATGGATCAGCCGCGGGCGCAGCAGGGCGAACGCGTCAGTGTGGTCACGTCCCGTCAGCATCGCCAGCACCGCATCGTAATCGTGCCGTGACAGCGTCAGAAAGGGCGCGCTGCGCCTGACCTGCTCAAACCAGCCGCCGGCGTCCAGCGGCGCCATGGCGGCGGCGGCGATGGTCTGCTGGGCGAGAATATCCAGCGGGTTTTCCGGCACAATCAGCGGCTCCGTCTCTCCCGTCTGCATGGCTGTGACGATCACCGCCGTCTGCAGCAGTTCGCTGCGCGAACGGGGCCAGAACTCGCCCTGCGGCGTACTGCCCGGCCGGTGTCCGGCGCGTCCGGTGCGCTGCAGGGCGCTGGCAACAGACGGCGGCGTACCGACCTGAATCACCTGTCCGACGCTGCCCATATCGATCCCCAGCTCCAGGCTGGAGGTGGCCACCACGCAGCGCAGCGCACCGCTTTTCAGCGCGCTCTCGATCAGCAGGCGCTGCTCCCGGGCAACGGAGCCGTGGTGCGCCCGAGCAATCTCTGCGGAGGCGTCGCGCTGCTGCTGCTGCCAGCGGGCGTTAAGGCGCGCCGTCAGCTTTTCTGCCAGCGCGCGCGAATTGGTAAACACCAGCGTGGTGTGATGGCGCAGCACCGCAGCCAGTATTCCTGCCTCCAGATGCGGCCAGAGCGTGCCGGCTTCGCTTTCGCTTCCCGGCAGCGGCGGGGGAGCCGTCAGATCCGGTACCGGGACCGTCACGCGGAGCTGCAGCGGGCGCGGCATAGGCGGATTAACGATAGTGACCTGCCGGCGACCGGCCAGAAACCGCGCCACGGTCTCCGGCGGGTTGACCGTCGCAGATAATCCGATACGCTGCGCCGGCCGGGCCAGCAGCGCATCAAGCCGCTCCAGCGACAGCGCCAGATGCGCGCCGCGTTTGTTACCCGCCAGCGCGTGAATTTCATCAACGATGACGCTGGTGACCCCGCGCAGCGTGTCGCGCCCCTGCGAGGTCAGCAGCAGATAGAGCGACTCCGGCGTCGTGATTAAAATATCGGGCGGATGGCGTCGCAGCGCTGCACGCTCGCGCGCCGGCGTATCGCCGCTGCGGATCCCGCAGCGGAGCGCGATGGCCGGTTCGCCCTGCTGCTGATGACAGGCACTGACGCCCGCCAGCGGCAGCTGCAGGTTGCGCGCCACGTCGGCGGCCAGCGCTTTAACCGGCGAAATATAGAGCACGCGCGTGGTTTCACCGGGCGCGACGGTGGCCTCCCGACTGCGCTCGCGAAACAGCGCATCAATGGCGTGCAGAAACGCCGCCAGCGTTTTGCCGGAGCCGGTCGGCGCCACCACCAGCGTATGGCTGCCGCGGGCGATGGCGTCCCAGGCGGCCTGCTGAACCGGCGTCGCCTGATCGAACGTCTGCGCAAACCATCTGCGCGTGGCGGGTAAAAAATGCGACAGCGGGGGGACGGACATCCCGGACTCCTTGCGGGTAAAAGGGCGCGATTAGCAGTGTAGTCGTCCGCGCGCGGCTGAACAGGTTATATACTTGATGCTCAGCGATTTATTACGGGAGCTTTTGATGAACAGCGTAAAAATGGCGTTACTGGCGCTGGCGTTGCCGGTCAGCGCGCTGGCCGCACCGGTATTCACCCTGCAGTCGCCTGATTTTCAGGATGGAGGTATGCTGCAGAAAGCGTTTGCCGGCAATAAACCAGGCAATCCGGCATGCAGCGGCGAGAACCTGTCGCCCGCGTTCAGCTGGCATGATGCACCGCCGGGCACGCGCAGCTTTGCGCTGCTGATGACCGATCCGGTGGGGGCAAAAGGGCTCGGCGTGGTGCATATGGTGGCGTATAACATTCCGGCCGGACGGCAGCAGTTTGCGCGCGGCGAACTGAGCAGAGGGGCCGGTTATACCGGCGGCACCAACAGCCCCGGCACGGCGCGCTACTACGGACCCTGTCCGCCTGCAGGCAGCGGCATGCATCACTACAATTTTGTGATTATCGCCACCGATTTGCCGGCAGACGCGCTGCCTGCCGGGCTGACGCATGATGCGCTGATCGCTCAGCTTAAAGGCCATGCGCTGGCTGGTGCCACCCGCGTCGGCCGTTTTACCAACGACGAGTAAACCGTCACGCCCGCGACCTTGCCGGGCGGGTCGTTACCTGGCATCCGCGGGCGCCACCTCCAGCTCCAGCTGGTTTTCTGCCAGCGTTTTTCCCTGTGCGTCGATAAGCCAGGTCTGCACCCGCAGCGGGGCGGCGCTGATTGGGGTGAGCGGGACATCGAGCACCTTACGGCCGGTGTCAGCGGCTGCCGTGACCTGCCGTTCGCCGCTGGCGAGCAGGTGACCCTGCTGGCCGGCCCGCCAGCGCAGCGTCAGCGCCGGAAACGTCTGCGGCAGGTCGTTGATGACCCAGAGCGACAGCGCGCCGGGCCGGGCAGCCTGCCAGTTCATCGTATGGGGATCGATAGAGGGCAGCAGCGGCTGATAGGCGCGCTGCAGCGCGTAATAGCCCGCTTTCGGCTGACGCCGATAATCCACCACGCCCCAGTTGATTGAAGGCCAGGTCTCAACAAACATAAACTGAAACAGCGCGGTCACCGGCTGAAAGCGCTGACGCCGGTAGCTTTCAGCGGCAACGGCGACCAGCTGCGCCTGATAGCGCTGGGTATTTTTGATGAAGTCCTGAATGTTCTTGCCCCGGCTGATGCCTGCATTTTTAAACGTCTGGATCGGCTGGAAATTATGATACTTCCAGCGGGTCCAGAGCGGATCGCCAGGTTCGGTTGAGGCAGGCCACCATTCGCGGCGCGGAATGATCGTTTTCAGCGTCGCCAGGTCTGGCAGCGCCTGTGCACCAAACTCCGTGACGGTGGCCGTTTTTGCCGGTTCAAGCAGATTATTCAGCGTGCCAAAATACCAGCCCGCCCAGTAGTGCTCCTCCACAGCCGAATAAGGATGCACGATGCGGCTGCGATCTTCCGCCAGCGCGTCGGCTACCCGCCGGGTCAGAGTACGATTGAGATCTTTATGCCAGTCGGGAAAGCGCTTTTCCATCCACGGTGAGTTAAACGGCGGCTCGTTCTGGCCGCCCCAGACCACGATAGCCGGTGAGTTGCCAAACTGCCCGATCATCGCGCGGGTCTGTGCCACCGCGTTATCCGCAAATCCGGCAGAGTCGTTATAGCCCCACTGCAGCGGCACATCCTGCCAGATCAGCAGGCCGCGCTCGTCAGCCGCCTCATAAAGCGCCCGACCCGCAACGTGGCCATGCACGCGGATAGCGTTGGCGTTCATCTTCTCCACCAGCGCAAAATCGCGCAGATAGCGCGCTTTGTTCATGCTGCTGAGCCACGGTGAGCCGATGTAATTCGTACCGCGAACAAAGATGCGCCGATCGTTAATGCGCCAGCCCTGATTATTTTCCAGCGCCTCCACCTTGCGCAGACCGGTGCGGCTGCTGCGCCGGTCCATGACGCCGCGATCGTCACGGAGCGTGGCGCTGACCTGATAAAGATGCGGTTTGCCGTAATCCACCGGCCACCACAGACGCGCCGCGGGCATCGGCAGCGTCACCCGCAGGCGCGCCGGCGCGTCGGCGGTGGCCGCCAGCCGGACGCGCTGCTGCAGCTGAAACGCGGTGCCGGAAAAGTTATCCGGCGCGGCGCGCAGGGTCAGCGTGGCATCAGCCGCGACCGGGGCGCGATAGCGCAGTTCGGCAGAGAGCTGCGGCTGCGCCAGCCCCTGAGACCAGTCAGGACGCAGGATCAGCTGATCGATCGTTGCGCCGCGGCTGATACGCAGCCGCACCGGCGCCCAGATGCCGCCGGAGTTCGCCTCCTGACCGCGATCGCTCCAGGCGCCGCCGGGGCGCGTATCATGCTGGTTCAGGATCCCTTTCATCAGGTTCTTATGCAGCGGCCAGGTGCCTGGTGTCGCTTCGCGCGGGCTGTCGACCCGCACGGCCAGCCGGTTGTAGCGGCGCAGGCTGTCGGTGAGATCCACGGCAAAGCGCTGGAAATATCCTTCATGCTGCGCCAGCTGGTGGCCGTTGAGCCAGACGTCAGCCAGGTAATCAACGCCGTCAAACTCCAGCGTCGCCCGCTGATCCGCCTGCAGCGGCGGCAGCGAGAACTCATGGCGGTACCAGAGCGCGCCCTGATGATCGCGTCCGGCGGTATACCAGTTGGCGGGGACGCGCAGCGTCGGCCATTCGCTGTCCGTGCCGCGCCAGCCGTCAAAGCCGGGCGTATTAGCGTCATGCACGCGCCATTGTCCGGCCAGCGACCAGCTGACCGGTACCTCACTGACCGCCGCAGCGGGCAGGCTGACGATCAGCAGCAGGGGCAGTAACGTTCGCATCAGTTCTCCTCCAGCAGCGTGCGCAGCTGCTGGCGCACCCGGGTACTCTGTTGTGTCAGATCTTCGCGCAGCTGCGCTGCGTCAAGGACATCACCCTGGCGGATGTGTGTTTCAGCGGTTTGCAGCGTATGGGTTAACGCCGTAAACCCGAAAATAGCGGCTTCGCCCCGCAGCTTGTGACAGTGGCGTGACACGCTCGTCCAGTCGCTCTCATTCAGCGCGGTCATCAGCTGCGACTCGATCTCCGTCAGGGATTCGGCAAACAGCAGCAGCAGTTCACGCAGCAGCGACTCGTCCAGCCCGAGCTGCTGTGCCAGCGCGGCGACGTCGCCGGGTGGGGCTGGCATGTCGTCTGCGGCCGGATCGGGCAGCGCCATAACGCGGCCGATCTCCTGGTGCAGCATCTCCTGGCTCACCGGCTTGGCCACGTAGCCATCAAAGCCGTTCTGCAGACAGTACTCCTCGTCGCCTTTCATCGCGTGCGCCGTCATGGCGATGATGCGCTGATGGCGGGGCGGCGACGCGGCGGCTTCGCGTTCGCGGATCAGACGCGTCGCTTTTTCACCGTCCAGCTCCGGCATCTGCAGATCCATCAGCACCAGGTCCCAGCTATCCTGCGCCAGCAGCCTCAGCGCCTCCAGGCCGTTACCGGCGATGGCAAAGTGATGCCCGAGCCGGGTCAGAAAGTGGGCAGCAAGCTTCTGATTCACCAGATTATCTTCGGCGAGCAGAATGCGCAGCGCCTGCGTGGCGGGGTCGGTCACGGGGCTGGCCGGCGCGCTTTCCGGACCGCTGGCGTGCTGGCGCTGGCCGGATGCGGCCGCCAGCGCATCATAGAGCTCACGCTGATCGATCGGTTTTGCCAGAAACTTATCCACGCCAAGCTGCTGCAGCTGTTCCGCGTCCATCGCCCGGCTCATTGAGCTGAGCATAATAATCTGACTGGCTGCCAGCTGCGGGTTGGCACGGATCTCCCGCGCCAGGTCAAGGCCATCCCGATCGGGCATCTGCGCATCCAGCAGGATCAGCGGAAAGTCGGGCTGCGCCTGCAGCAGCGCCAGCGCATCGGCGGCGCTGGCCGCCAGGCTGGGCTGCAGACCCATATTGCGCAGCATATCGCCCAGCAGATGGCGGTTGGTGGCGTTATCATCCACAACCAGCACCGGTACCGGCGTCAGGCGCAGTGAGTGCCGCACCGGATCGCTGTCGTGCTGCGCCGGCAACGGCAGAGAAAAGGTAAAGGTACTGCCGCGCCCCGGTTCACTCTGTACGGTGAGCGAACCGCCCAGCCGCTCCACCAGCCGGGCAGAGATGGTCAGCCCGAGCCCGGTGCCGCCATATTTGCGGGTGGTAGAGGTGTCTGCCTGGCTGAAGGATTCAAATATCAGCTGCTGCTTCTCCGGTGGAATACCGATGCCGGTGTCGCGCACCTGAAAGCGCAGCCGGTTGTGCGTGGCATCGCGCGTCACGGCCAGTTCAACCTCGCCCTGATGGGTAAACTTCAGCGCGTTGCTGATGAGGTTGGTCAGGATCTGGCGCAGGCGTACAGTGTCAGCGAGAAAGGTAGCGGGGACATCCGGGGTGACGTTAATCAGCAGCTCCAGCGCTTTTTCGCTGGCGGCCGGCATCAGCGGCCGCGCCACGGCGTGCAGAAACGGGCGGATCTCAAACTGCTCTTCATCCAGCTCAATTTTTCCCGCCTCTATTTTGGAGTAGTCGAGAATATCGTTAATGATACGCAGCAGGGTGTGGGCTGAGTGATAGACCAGCGTCATGTACTCACGCTGTTCTGCGGTCAGCCGGGTATCAAGACAGAGCTGCGTCATACCCAGAATACCGTTCATCGGCGTGCGGATCTCATGGCTCATGTTTGCCAGAAACGCGCTTTTGGCTTCGTTGGCCGCGTGTGCAGCGGCAATGGCCTGCAGTGAGAGCTGCTCTGCCTCTTTACGCTTGGTAATATCCTGCAGCGTGCCAATGACGCGTTCCGTTTCGCCGCTGACCGTAACGCTGGCCACCTGACCGGAAAGCAGCATCCAGCGGTAGTTGCCGCTGCGGTGCAGCAGGCGAATTTCACGTTCAAACACCGGCAGCTGTTTATTGCTGGCGGAGGCAAACAGCTGCTGCAGCGGTTCGCGATCGTCCGGGTGCAGCAGGGTATCGAGAAAGGTGGCGCTGTAGTGCCAGGTTTCACGCGGATAGCCCAGCATATTGAGCAGCGCATCATTGACCTGCAGCAAATCGTTCTGCTGCTGCCAGTCCCAGATGCCAATCTGGGTCGATTCTGCTGCCAGCACAAAGTCAGCGTGCAGCTGCCGCCGCGACGCGTCAATCAGCGTATAGCCTGAGACGTCAATATGCAGACTGACTATCCCGCCTTCAGGCGTGCGGTTATGCTGGACAAACACCTGCCGGTTAGCAATGCGCCGCATCTCACTGTGGTTGTCGAGCCGGCAGCGGCTCACGAGGTTATCGATCATCGCCTGACGGCTGCGGTCATCCTCTGTCATGTAGGCGGAAGCGATAAAATCCTGCGCCAGCTCGGTCAGCGTCATGCCGACGCGGATACGTTGCTCCATCCCGGGATAGAAACAGACCACCTGCTGGTTATACGCCACCAGCCGCTCCTGCGCGTCATACATCAGCACCGCGGCGCGCAGGGAGTCCAGCGCTTTGGGTAACAGGCTTTCCGGCATCAGTTTCTCCTTATTCTTCGGCCAGCGGGGCGGTGAACGGCAGGCAGCGCTGCGGCACACGGAACGGATCGGCCAGCTGCTGACGGAAGAACTGGCGGCTCCCGGGGTTTTCGCTGTCGATCAGCGGTTTCATGCGGGTTTTAAACAGCAGCGCTTCCAGCACCATCGCGTTAGTGGAGAGGGTGATAGCGCGGTTATAGTCCCCGGTCGCCTCCGTACGCCCCTCATACCAGCCGCGCGCCGGATCATACTGCAGCCGGGTGGTGCGCATCAGCGCATCGGTAAACGGCGTGTCCCAGAGCGCCCAGAGGCCAAATACCGCACGGGTAGAGACCTGCGCCAGCGTCGGCACCCATTTGTTGTCGTCAGTCAGCGTGTTCCAGGCGTAGCCGTTAGCAAAAATGGTGTCGTTGACGTGCCACGGCGCGACGGTGAGGGCAAAATCGCTGCGGGCCGTTAAGATCCCCTGACGCTGCCAGCGCCGCTCCTGCACCTGATAAACCAGACTGGCACGCTGGCGCAGCTGACGGATTTGGGCGCGGTCGGCCCCCGGCAGCTGCCAGCCATACTCCAGCCCGCTCAGCACCCAGGGCAGCGTGGTAATGGCAGCGGGCGTCCAGGTGGTGCGGGGATCGCGGCTGTCGATATCCAGCGCCAGCCCGTCGATAATGACATGCTGCGCCGGAGGCTGCAGCGACTGCTGGTTAGCAAAACCCCACAGCCCGAAGCCGGCGGCGCTGTATTCACTGTCGCCCAGCCGTCCCTCCGGCTGTATGCGCATCTGCTTCTGCTGCCACATACCGGCACTGAGCTGGCCCTGTTTATCCACCACCGGACAGAAATTCCAGCGCAGAATGATGCGCTGCAGGTATTCACCATACTGCGGGTGAAACGTTGCCACGACCTGCAGCGCCATCATCAGGCGCGCCATATCGCGTGAGGACCAGCCGATCACCTGTGGCGTATTGCTGTAGCCCACCATCGCCAGCGTCCGGCTGTTATAGAGCAGATTGGGCACGCCGCTTTGGGTGAGGGGGAGGCGATTAAGGCTGCCAAGCAGCTGACTGAGCTGGTGGTCAAAACGGCGATCGTCGATAAGCTGCAGCTCACGCGCCGCGGTCAGCGCAATCAGCGTATCCCCCATCTGCCACAGGCTGACGACCGGCCGCCGGTCGCTGCCGCTGACCAGGCCGCTGCCCGGCTCGCTGTTGTTCTCAAAATAGCGCCAGGCCACCGCGGCCCAGCGCTGCTCCTCAGACGTCAGCGCGCCGGTGCGGGCGGTGGTGTGCCAGCCGCCGTTTGCCAGCCAGCGCCAGCCCGCCCCCTCATGACGCAGCAGCAGCCAGGCTCCGAGCGCCAGCAGCAGAGCCACGACCAGCCCGGTGATACGCACTAGGGTTTTAGGCATGAGGTCGCTACCGGCGGAAGTTTAACGGGCGCACTGCTGTCGCAGCGGGCGCATTTGCAGGCGCTGCACTTCGGTGCGCTGCGCACGGCGGTTCCGCTCTGATCGCACCAGGTTTTTATGCCGGGCGTCACCTCCAGGAAAGGCCGGTTGCGACGCGTGTTGTTCTCTTCAAACAGATCCACCAGGCGCTTTTCCCACAGGGAGGGCGCATAGCTGCGGCTGCGCGCATCGTCAGTGTTAAAGCGCAGCAGCTTGCCCTGCTTTTTGAACAGCAGCGCTTCCAGCATGATACCGTTGTTGTTGGCGGTGAACTCCTTGATCGGACCATCGCCATTCTCATAGAGGCCTTCGTAGTAGCCTTTGTCTTTCTCGTCAGCGTTTTCGATCGCGTCAAACAGGCGATCGGTATAAGGGGAGTTCCACAGCACCCACATGCCGAGTGCGGCTTTCAGCGAGACAGCCGCCACATTGGGCACATACTGACCCTTGTCAGTAATGGTGTTCCAGTTAAAGCCGTCGCTGAAGACGGTGTCATAGACAAAGTAGGGAGATTTATCGAGCTGATGTTCGGAGCGCGCCGTCAGGGTGCCGGTGATCATGTAGCGGTTTTCCTGCGCCTGATAGACCCGATCGGCGAAGTTCTTCATCCACGGATGAGAGTGGTTATTGGGGCGCGCTTCACGATCGTCGCTGTTGTCCCAGCCCATCTCCAGGCCGTGCAGCAGGTAGGATTCGGTCACCACATAGTTATGCTGATTGGTCAGCCGCGGATCGCGGGAGTCGTAGGGCACCAGCACACAGTAAATATCCGCCAGCGCATAGGGCTCAGGCCGGCTCGCCTGACAGGTGGTGAATCCCCACAGCTGATAGCCCGCCGCCGCATACTCCTCATAGCCAAGCCGCCCCTCCTGCACATACTGAGGCTGCTTCTGCTTATCGAGGTAGGCGCCATAGAGCGTGCCGCACTCATCCACTACGTGGGTAAAGTCCCAGCCCAGCACAACATTATCAATGCTGTTGCCATGCTCCGGATAGCGCTCTTTGATAATCTTCAGCCAGAGCAGCATGCGGCCAATATCGATAGCGGAGAAGCCAATCTCGCCCGGTTTGTTCAGGTAGTCCACCTTCTGACCGGTAATGGTGTTGTAGGCTTTGTTGGGTACCTGGTTCTGAAACAGCACCAGCTTGTTCAGCGTGGCGATAAACTGCAGAAAGCGGCGATCAAACTCCGCCTTGTCAATGATCCCCAGCTCGCGTGCTGCGGTCAGCGCGGCCAGATAAGAGCCGCTGTCCCACATGGTGGTGGAGGGGTATTTATTCACCGCGTTCACCAGACCGGTGGTGGGCTGATAGTTAGCGACAAAATAGGACCAGGCGTTACGCGCCACCTGCATCTCCCGCGGCGTCAGGTCACCGTGGCGGCTTTTATAGTCGGAAGCGGGCAGGCTGACAGCCGCCTGCAGCGGCAGCATCCACAGGGCCAGCAGCAGCGTCAGCCCCGCCAGGCCAGCGTGTCGTAGCGATAGCACTCTCATTGTTCTTGCTCCTTGTTGCGTGCGGTTGCGGGGGGCTGAGACAGGCAGCCCAGGCAGAGCAGCTGTCCGTGGGCGATATAGGAGAGACTCTCCAGCACCATCGCATTGGTATCGGCATTCAGGGCAGCGTTCACGCTGCCGTCAGGGTTAAAGCCCGCCTGCCAGCCTTTGCCCGGCACCAGCAGCGGCAGCATCTGCTGGCGCAGTGCCTCGCTCCAGCTGTTACGGAACAGGGCATACCAGGCAAAGGCGGTGCGGACCGAGAGCAGCGCCTGATTGGGCAGCGGGGCAACGGTATGCTGCGGTGCCCCGCGCTGCGGCTGACGGCCCGGCAGCGCCGCGTTGAAATCCGGCGCCTGTTCGGCATAATCGGCGCTGATGTCACCGCGCGAATCGGGTTTGCCGGTGCGCTGCTGCAGGATTTGCATAATGCGCCAGCTGATCTCGCCGCTGCGCGCATCAAAGCCCTGCTCCAGCCCGGTCAGCAGGTAGGGCGAGCTGATAAGCGACGGCTGCTTGCCCCACGGCGTGCGGATCCCTTCATCAGGCACCGCGTGCCCCTCAATTTCAATCATCTTCAGTCCGTCCGGCGGCTGGCTGACCGCCAGTCCCGCCGTGCTGTTGATGAGCCGCAGCACGCTGCCCGCATAGAGACGGTAGCCGTAGCTGCCGCGCGGGTCGTCGCTGCGGATCACCCAGCGATTGACCGGCAGGCTGGCGCCCTGCGGACCGCTGCTCTGCAGCAGCGCATTCAGCTGCCAGCCCGCCAGCAGCTGCTGTACGGCAACGGCGTGCTGCGGATAGCGCCACAGCAGGATCTGCAGCGGCATCAGCAGACGGCCCATATCGATAGCGGAGCCGGGGCGCGCTGTCTCCTGATCGAGCGGCGTCAGGGTGTCCGCCTGATAGAAGGCGGCGGGGAGGTTATCCGGCTGCAGCGGCAGCCGGCCCAGCGCCTCAAGCGCGGAGCTGATGCGATCGTTAAACTCAGCGGCATCAATCACCTCCAGCTGGCGGGCGGCAATGGTTGCCAGCAGATAGCTGCCGCTGCTCCACAGGCTCAGCCAGGGATTATCCGCTTCCGCATTCGCCAGCCCGTTGGGCTGGGTATTGTTGACAAAGTATTGCCACGCCACGCGTGCCCATACCGCTTCTTCGAATGTCAGCTCACGCGTTTCCGGCAGTGCGGGGAAGCGTTCGCTCAGGATAATTCCGTCCGTGGTTTCCGTGCGGGTGGGCATCTGATGCTCGACCCACAGCACAATGGCAAAGCCAATCAGAAAACCGAACAGAATGGTGAGATAGCTGCGTGCGCTGTAGAGTCCCGCTTTAAGGCTCATGATCTGCCGTCTCCTGTGCCGGCGGCGTCCAGAGCGCAGCCATAATCATGGGCAGCATCGCCGCGATATTGACGGCCCCCCAGAAAATGTTGATGACGTAACCAGAGGGGTCGTCCACGTTGCCGCGCGCGACCTGTATGCCGCCCCAGATAAGCCCGAGCAGCGTCAGCGCGACAATGGCCAGCTGCGGCTTCACCAGGTAGAGAAAACGCCCGCTCTGCCGCTCCTTTGGCGTGACGTGAAACTTGATTTTTTCCCCGCGCAGCACCGTACCCAATGCCCGCAGGTTGACAGAGAAGAACGCCAGATAGGAGGCGCGACCGTCCCAGGCGGAGATCCCCCAGGTGCCAAACATAAAGGCGAGCTCGGAGACGATAAAGAACGGCAGAAAATGCAGGTAGAAGGGCGTTGAGTAAGCGGCCACCGGCGGAATACCGGTAAACAGGTAGATCAGCGGCGAGATAAGAAACACCGTGTTCCAGATGCAGGCCAGATAGGACCAGAACGTCGTGCCGTACATCAGCGTTTGGGCGGCGCTGAGTTTAAAGCGGCGGCGGCTGAAAATCTTGTCATGAAACAGAATATCCAGCGAACCCGCAGCGTACTTAAAGCGCTGGATCATCCAGGTCAGCAGATCCTGCGGCGAGAGCATTTTAGATTCAATGCCCGGATGCATCACCGAACGCCAGCGGCGACCGGCGTCACCGTGCAGCACAATGGAGGTATAGATATCTTCAGAGACATGAAACTTGTAAGGCGTGAGTTCGGTGTCAGCGATAACGTGCGGACGCATCGCCTGCGACAGCGCCTGGCGCGTCTCCTCATCGCGGATATCCTGCGTAAAGCGCGCAATCTCTTCCTCTACGTTAAAGGCGTAGCTGCGCAGGGCGGCCTGCATAACGGCTTCGCGCCGGTGGACAGAGGCGGCACCACAGCAGAACGCCGCGTTAGCCGCATTGCGGCGGCGCAGGATCACGTCGTAGAACATACGCGGATCGTTAAAGAAGGGATCGCTGCCGATGGTAAGCGGGCCGAACAGTTTTTCACTCACGCTGCCGATCAGCCAGCCAGGCCAGCCGGTCCGGCGGCGCAGCCATGCCGGCAGGCGCTCACCTTCAGGCAGGTCATAAAACCACTGCGGCGTCTGCACCCAGGCGACGTCGGGATCGCGGAAATAGCCCAGCGTGTGCACCAGCAGCGTCGGGAAAACACGGGTATCCGCATCGCAGATCACCAGAAAATCGCCGTCAGTGTGCTCCATGCCGTTGCGGATATTGCCCGCCTTGAACCCGGTGTTGTTGTCGCGGGTTATGTAATTGACCCCCTCCTGCTCACACACCGCGCGCATCTCCGGGCGACGACCATCATCCAGCACGTGCACCTTGTAATCGATAGCGGCGGGATAGTGCACTTTACAGGCATCCTGAATCGACAGCCTGACCAGCTCCGGATCTTCTGAGTAGGTTGCAATAAACAGGTCAACCCGGATAGGACGCGGCGCGGCCTGATCTGCCGGCAGCAGGCACTGGTTAATCTCCTCCGGCGCAGGCGGACAGGGCGGATCTTTCTCCTGCCAGATATTGATGGTGAACAGCAGCGTGCCAAACCAGGCGCAGGTTTCTGCCAGCGCCAGCGGCACCGCATACCAGAGCGCATCGGGGTTCAGCGAGGACATCCAGCGCCAGCGAATGTAGTTTGCGCCCAGAATCAGTCCGGCAACGGCCAGCACCTGCCAGCAGATAACGATCCAGCGCGGTGTCTGCAGCGCCGCAGGGGGGCGACGCTGTTCAAAACGGGAAAAGTAATGGTCCATGGCATCCTGTCTCACATCCTGCAAAAAGGGCATCTGACCTGGTGAACGCTTTAAGAACAGCTGAATGAATGAATTATTTTAAAACAGATCACTAAAATTTATTATTTGCGTCTGGCTTTCTGTTGCTAACGTTTACAGAGCATGACGATACAAGAAAAGATATAGCTGGCAAATTGCGGTTTTAACAGCTTATTTAGCGCTATATTTGCTAAAAGGTGATTTATTACACAGTGGGGCTACACTTTTCCTTACATCTGAAATATATATTATATTAATGTTTTTACTCATCCTTTATCAGCAGGACTAATGCGTTATGAGCGAATCTGCCGTCGCGGCTGCGCCGTCTGTCACCGTGCCGCACACATGGCGTTATGCTGTGCCTGGCCGGCGCGATCTGCGCATTGATATGCTGCGCGGGATTGCGCTGGTGATGATGGTCGTGGCCCATACTGAACTGCTCTCCGTGATCAATATCTTTACCTGGGAGCGATTTGGCCTGACGACAGGGGCTGAAGGGTTTGTCATCCTTTCCGGCTTTATGCTCGGTATGCTCAACCGGCAGCGGCTGCAAAAAGAGGTGCTGCTGACAATTGGCTGGACGCTATGGCGGCGGGCAGGGAAGATCTATCTGGTGAATATCGTCATCGTGCTGCTGATTTTGCTGTTCTCCGCGCTGCCATTTATCAACACTTTTGAGGTCACGCACTTTGTCGATCGCTACTCCGGTACTGTCTGGGCGTTGTTTCCCGCCACGCCACAGATTAAAGAGACCTGGTTTAACATTGTGCTTTACCTGCAGATTGGTCCGCATCAGACGCAGATCCTCGGCCTCTATATCTGCCTGCTGCTGATCAGCCCGCTGTTTCTCTGGCTGCTGCAGTCGCGGCGCGCAGGCTGGCTGATCGCCGCGTCGCTGCTGGGCTATCTCGCTTACCAGCGCTGGCCGCTGCGGCTTACCGTCTCCGAATTTGAATTCGCCTTTCCCTTACTGGCGTGGCAGCTGATCTACGTGCTTGGCATGTGCTGTGGCTGGTTCAAAGATGAGCTGACCTCGCTGGCGCGCACCCCGGCGGGCTATGCGGCGATTGCGCTTATGGTGATTTATGCATTAGTGATGATGTTCGTTGCACAGAACCATACCAATCCGTTTATGCCGCCGGCGCTGCTGCTGCACATCATTCCGCCCGCTGATTTCAACTGGTTCTATCATCACCTTGCCGCCAAAAATGCGCTGGGCCCGTGCCGGGTAATCAACGACTTCTGCCTGATTTTACTGGTCTATCTGATCCTCACCCGCTGCTGGTGGCCCATTAACAGGGTGGCGGGCTGGTTTCTGATCCCGCTCGGTCAGCATTCGCTTTACACCTTTATCCTGCACGTATTTGTGGTGCTGGGCGTCAGCCAGTTCGTCACCTTTGATTTGTGGCAGCAGGCGTGGCTGCGCAACACCGCTATCCACCTGGGCGCACTGGGTCTGCTGTGGTGGATGGCTAAGAAAGAGATTGGCGGACGTTTTATTCCTAATTGATCGGAGACATCAGATGGAATACGGGCAGCGGGCAGGGATAACGTGCGGTGTGGTGATGCTGGTGGCAGGTACGCTTAACGCCTCAGCGGCAGAGATCCGCTCCGATCAGGGGGCCGCGGCAGAGAGCAGTGAACCGATTCAGGCGGGCGTATTTACCAGCCGCTGGGGACGGCTCTTTTCCGGTAATAAAGATACTTTTTCCGGCGCGCTGAGTTTTTCAAGCGGGCTGAAAGAGCAGTGGCTGACCATCCCGAACGGCTCTGAATCTGCGCAGCAAAAGAAGAAGATTAATCAGCTGCTGAACCTGAGCATGCAGTATTCACCTTATAGCTACTGGTTTGCCAACGTTACCCTGCGCGCGCCAGTCAGCGATTTTGACCGGTATACGACTGATTTTCGCTACAGCTTTGGCTATGACGACTGGCATGCCAACACCTTCAGCCTGGTCTACAGCAACTATGGCGATAACCATCTGTTTCCCTCCGGTAATAAGCGCTTTACCTACTTTGAGCAGGGCGCGTTTACCTTCGCCTATAAATTTTCACTGCCAAAACCGCTTGAGCGTCATCTGCTGATTAATGACGGAGATGCGCTGACCTGCCAGCTCGGCTACAGCTGGGTGCCACGCTACTATTCGCTGGCGGATAACGATCTGCGCACCAACAAGCAGGTCATGCTGGGCGGCTGCGGTTACACCTTTAAACAGCACTTCTTTGTCCGCGCCACCGCATTCTGGTATCCGCACGCCAGCCAGCAGCAGCCGTGGAACGGAGATTACAGTTACAGCTTTGGCTATGCCGGTTATACGCCTGGCTCTTTCTCATTGCAGTACAGCAACTATAGCGGTACCCGCTTTCCTGGCAGGAGCAGTGCGAACGCAAAGTTTCGTGAGGGGACGGTATCACTGATTTGGTTTTTGCCGTTTTAGGAAGGTATGTATGCAGCCTGTTTCCGCACAATCCGTACTGATTGTTGATGATGCGCTTACCTGGCGTAAGCTGCTGGCCGGACTGCTGCGGCAGTGGGGCTATCACGTGCTGGAGGCAGAAGAGGGTGAGCAGGCGCTGGCGCTGCTGCAGCAGCATCCGGTCAATCTGCTGATCAGCGACTGGGAGATGCCGGTTATGGACGGGCTGACCCTGTGCCGTCAGGTACGTGAGCAGTTCCGGCAGCGTTATATCTATGTGATCCTGCTGACGGTGCGCGAAAGCACCGACGATTTACGCGCCGGCTTCGCCGCCGGGGCGGATGATTTTCTGCGTAAGCCGGTAAACCGGGTTGAACTGCAGGCGCGGCTGCATGCCGGAGAGCGCATTCTGCAGCTGGAGGCGACGCTGGAGAGCCGCAACCAGAGTCTGCAGCAGGCGCTGCAGCAGATTGAAACCGATCTGCAGGCTGCCGCTGCGTTGCAGCGCAGTATATTGCCGCCGCACGCCATTCATCACGCCGGCTGGTTTGCTGACTGGCTGTTTATACCTTCTGCCTGGGTCTCCGGCGATATCTTTCATTTTTTCCCGCTGGACGGGCAGGCGCTCGGTTTCTATAGCGTCGATGTCTCCGGGCACGGCGTATCGGCGGCGATGATGTCGGTAGCGGTAGCGCGTCAGTTCCTCCACGGCCGTACGGTAGAGCGGTTTCTTTACAGCGGCGAGGCGATTACGCCGCCCGCCGCGGTGGTGGCGATACTGAATGAACGCTTTGTGGCGCAAAGCAGCGATGTCACCAGCTACTTCACTATGGTGTATGGCGTCATCGATCGTCAGAGCGGTGCCGGACGGCTCTGTCAGGCTGGCCATCCTCCGCCGCTGATTGTGGCGCGCGATGGCGCAATCCGGATCGCCGGTGAGGGGGGTGCGCCGGTAGGACTGCTCGACGATCTGAGCTGGGAAGAGGTGAGCTTTACGCTGGCGCCTGGCGAACGGCTCTGCCTCTACAGCGATGGCATTACCGAATGTGAAAATCCCCGGCAGGAGATGTTTGGCATGGCGCGGCTGCAGGCGCTGCTGGCCGGGCAGGCTTGCCAGCCGGCAGAGAGTCTGCTGCAGACGCTGCACCAGCAGCTTAACCGCTGGCGCGAACTGCCCGCAGACAGTACCGCACCGGCAGGTGATGACATTTCACTGCTGGTTATTGAACGCCTCAACCCGGACGAACAGGAGTCTGCACATGAAGTTTGAATCTGACACAGTGGATAACACCCGCATTCTGACACCGGTGGTACGACGACTGGACGCCGCCGTTGCGCTGCCCTTTAAGCAGCAGGTGCTGGAGGAGATCCGGCAGGGCACGCGCGCGCTCATCCTCGACTTTTCACGCGTGGATTTTATCGACAGCAGCTGTCTGGGCGCGCTGATTTCTATTCTGAAATCGCTCAATGGTGGCCAGCTGATCCTGTGCGCCCTGAACAGCAATATCAAAAGTATGTTCACCCTGACCCGGATGGATCGGGTCTTTACCCTGTGCGCCGATCGCGATGAGGCGCTGCGGACGCTGCAATAAGGAGGGGCCTATGCACCACGCAGTTGCCACAGAGACGCTGACGCTGCCCGCCACGCTAAATAGCCTGACCCGTCTTGGTAACGCGCTGCGCCGTTTTCTGCAGCCGCTTCAGCTGGCGGAGAGCTGGATCTATCCGCTCGATCTGGCGCTGTGCGAGGCGGCAAGCAATATTATCCGCCACGGTTATCAGGATGATGCGCAGCAGCACTATCGGGTTCATTTTGCCTGCGATAAGCAGGGCGTCACCGTCACGCTGTATGATAGCGGGCAGCCGGTGCCGGAGACGCTGCTGAAGAGCGCGCAGGGTGGTTTTGATGAGATCGGTCTGCTGGATGAGGGCGGCCGGGGCTGGCCGCTGATCTACGCCAGCGTGGATCGCGTCAGCTATCAGCGTCAGCCGGCTGAGAACCAGCTGACGCTGTGGCGGGCGCTACCGGGTGTCTGAAGGTTTAAACAGCTGCTGCACAAATGCGATATAGGCCGGACGCCAGACATCCATTTCATGCCCGAGGCCAGGGTAGCTGTGCCACTCATGCCGGATTTTCTGCTGCTCCAGCAGCGCCTGCAGCCCGGTCATATCGCGGCCGGTGATGATGTCGTCGCCGCCTGCCGCCAGTGAAAACAGGCGCAGCTGACGATTAATGGCGGCGGGCTTTTTCAGCTGTGCGGCAACGCGAAAGTCAGGCACGGTTTCTGTGGTGACACCGCTGAAGACGCCAAGCCAGGCAAACTGCTCCAGATGCCGCATGCCGCTCACCAGCGCCTGGTAACCGCCCTGAGAGAGCCCCGCCAGCGCCTGACTGCCGGCGTCGCGGCGCACGCGGTAGCGCTGAGCGATCCGCGGAATAATCTCCTGCGTTAATTCGCGGTCGGCCGCCTGTGCGTTACGCGGATAGAAGGTTTCACGCCGGGAAGCGGGCGCAAACGCCTCAGGTATGGCATCACTGATATCCGTCTCCGTGTCCGGGATCACTACCAGCATCGGGACAATTTTACCTTCCGCCAGCAGGTTATCCATGATCTGCGGGATGCGTCCCTGCGTCACCGCCGAGAGCGCGGTATCACCGAAGCCGTGATAGAAATAGAGCACGGGCAGGGGATCCGGCGTGTTCTCCGCGCCCGGCGGTACCCAGACTGCCAGCTGCCGTTCGCGCTTCAGCACATCGGAGTGCCAGGTCAGGGTATGAATTTCGCCATGCGGGACCTGACGCGTATCCAGCAGGCTGCCGGGCACCAGAATCAGGCTGGTATTCACCTGACGCTGTGGTTTGGGCAGTGGATTCCCGGTATCGATGCTGCGAAAGCCATCTACGTTAAAGAAATATTCATACAGGCTCGGGGTAAGCGGTTCACTGGTGAAGCGCCAGATACCCCGCTCATCCCTGGTCATGGGATGCGCGACATAGCGGTCAGGCGTGGCGCCGGTAACCACATCCACCGCTTTTGCAGCGGGCGCCCAGAGCCGCCAGGTTATACTGTTATCGGCATTCACCGCAGAGAGATACTGTTCAGGGATCAGCGTATCTGGCGGGCGCTGCGGCAGAGGCTGCGCGCAGGTTCCTGCGCTCCACAGTGCAGTGCAGACCAGGGCAATAAGTGAGTAACGCATCAGTTTTCCTTACCAATAGACGGTATTGCAAGTGTGGCACAGCGCGCCCGAAATAGAGAAAACTAACAGGAAAAGTGTGAAAGCCGCAGGGGATTTGCACCGGGCGTAGCGGGAACAGCGAACTGCGCTACCTTTAAGTGATCGCGCATTAATTAACATCATCAATAGGGAGACAGCGGTGAAAATAGCCTGTTTAGCCTGGGGGTCGCTGATCTGGAAACCCGGCGAACTGCCGGTTGCCGGCGAGTGGCATGCGGATGGTCCGGCGCTGCCGGTGGAGTTTTGCCGCATTGGCGATGGAGGAGAGCTGGCCACGGCGCTCTGTATGAACGCGGCGCCGGTAAACGTTTACTGGGCCGGACTGGCAGACGTTTCGCTGCCGGAAGCCATAGCGGCACTGCGCCTCCGTGAAGCGATTCCCGATGAGCGCGAAGATGGTGTGGGCATACTGCTTCATCCGCAGAGTACGCCAGGGATGCTCAGCGCCTGGGCGCAGAATCGTCGCCTTGATGCGGTGATCTGGACCGCGCTGCCGCCACGCTATCAGCATCAGGAGGGCTTAATCCCCAGCTGCGACGAGGCGCTTGCGCATCTCGCCAGCCTGAAGGGTGAAGCGGCTGAACACGCTTTTGATTATATCCGGCGCGTGCCGGCGCAGTTTGACACCGCTTATCGCCAGCGCCTTCAGGCGTTGATCGACACGTCAGCAGAAGTCGCTTAGAACCGCGTAAAAAAGTGGCAGCCTGCGGCGGGATAGCGTAAATTTACGGCTTAACCCGGAAAAAGGTCCTATACCATGTCGCCAGCACAGCTGAAAAAAGCGCAACACAAGCAGTATGACGCTCAGGCCCTGGCGGTGTTACGCGGAGAGGCGGGCTATCAGCCAGCGGTCAAATCGCCGCAGAGCAAATCGTGTAAACTGCAGCCAAAACATCACGTAAGCTTTACCTGATTCGCTATGGTGATGCAAAATAAGCCCTCGCTGATGAGGGTTTTTTTATGTCTGACTATCCGGTTATTCCGCCTTATGAACAGGCTTATCTGCTGAACAAACAGCTGATTGCCCGGGCGCATCTGTTCAGGGATCCGGTGATCACCATTGGCGGTCAGGCGGTGCAGTACTGGGTCTCTTATTATTATCAGCTGTACCGTAATGCGTTGCCCGATGCGCGTCTGATTACCTCAGTGGACGTGGATTATGCCGCCCGGCGACATGATATTACGGCCATTGCCCGCGCATTAGGCGTTGACGCAAACCTGAACGATGCCGGTCAGCCGCCATCACTGGCGCGCTTTCTCCTGATTGATGAGGCGACCCGCACGATAAAAGCGGTAAAAGGACGATTTTTTGCCGACCCGGCGCAGCCGGCACATGCCAATACGGTGGACGTCATCGATTTTCCTTCCGGTTTTACCTGGCAGGACTTCGCCGGTGAGAATCTGCTGCTCAATACCGAACCTTTTTATGTCAGTCAGGAACATCCGGATGAGCCTGAGTATCACGAGCAGGTCAGGGTGATTAATCCGCTGGCCTGTCTGCGCTCCAGGTTCAGCAATCTGCAGACGCTGCGACGCGATCCGCTGATTGAGGTGGCCCGTATTAACGCCATGATGCTGCCGTGCGTCTATTTTCTGCTGGAGAAGTTTGATGCGGTTAGCGCGCCTGATGAGGTGACCGCCGCGCAGCCCGTGAGCTTCAGAGCGATGAAGCGTTATGCTGATGCGCTGTATGCGTTTGCCATGCAGGAAGACGTGGTACGTGCACAGGTCAGTCATGATATTGCGCTGTACCGCATCTTTGAACAGCTGATCGCGATATTTGCCGCAGAGCCGGAGAGTTATTATGTGCCGGCAGCATTCTGGCAGAAAGAGTTACCGGTTAAAGCAGCGGACATGAAAAAGTATGTGGAGCGTATCCGGCAGGATAAGCAGCGGCGACTGCAGCAGAAAAAGTCGTCACGCTGAGACGGCAGGAGGATAACAGGCTGAACGGAAGAGGTGAGGCGGGTGACAGAGAAAACGGGCTGACAAATGCCTGAGGCCTGAGCGCCATCGTGAATGTGTTCTCTTATTTAACATAATATACATTATGTGCACTCAGGTAGCACCCGGTAATATATCGCAGAATAGACATTTATACAGAGTCGGCCGCATGTACCCGGGCGCCATAAATGGCGCCCCTACGGATTTTATGGGCGTGCATTGAATGATGACGTGCCATTCGGGCGCCATTAATGATGCCCCTGCGGGTTTTATGGGCGCGCATTGAATTGATGACGTGCTATCCGGACACCATTACTGATGCTCCGGCGAATTTTGTAGGGGGCGCATTAATGCGCCCCTGGTGAACGTTCGCACGCCCCTGGTGAAAGAACCTGCGCCCGACCCCGGCTCACGCATAAATCCGGCGACCGCCCGGCGGGATTCAATTAGCATGTATTCATGCATCATCTTTTATCGTGGTACTTTCTGACAAAGTACCTCCGGATCACCCGATCGGCCACAGGATGTGTTAAATGAAGATCCTTTCTGTTCAGTATCTGCGTGGGCTGGCCGCGCTGCTGGTTGTTGTTGCGCATAACGCTTTGCTGTTACCGGATGGTATGACGGCGCATATTCCGGGCGCGCTGGGCGTTGATATCTTTTTTATCATCAGCGGCTTTATCATGACGTTTATCACGGCCCAATCCGCTGAACGGCCGCTGCCTTTTCTGATTAAGCGTTTCTTTCGCATCTGGCCGGTGTTTTTTCTTGTCTGGCTGGCGGCGTGGACGCTGGTGTATAACGAACGCGGATTCCAGCAGATGGGCTGCGTGCTCTACTTTTGCCTGCAGGATTACAGCAGCGCCGGACCGGTATTTGGTTATAGCGCGCTGGGACCGCCGTGGACGCTGACCTATGAAGTCCTGTTCTATACGCTGTTCACGCTGGCGATGTGTATCAGCTATCGTCAGCGCAGTCTGGTTTGCAGCCTGATGTTTATCGTTGCCTCCGTCGGTTTTCAGCTGGCTTACAATGGCACCGTTACCCTCTCCTCACAGGCGTCTCCGGACCTGGTGGTAAATGCCTGGTGGCAGGCGTGGATCAAACTTATCAGTAATACCATTGTGTTTGAGTTCATTACCGGCATGCTGCTGGCCGAACTGGTTGTCAGCGGCAACATGCCGGCGCTGCGCACCTGCGGACGCCGCGTTGTCTGGCTGATACTCGCTGCCGCTGCAGGTGTCGCGTTGCTGACAGGCCCGCAGCCATTTGGCCTGCATGGTGGCTACTGGCTGGCTGCCATTATCATGACCTGCGTTATTCTGCTCAGCGACGGGCGGCAATCAGCGCCGCAGCCGGTGCTGAATTTCCTCGGTAATATCTCTTATTCCCTTTATCTGGTGCACTATCCGCTGCGCCGCGTGCTGCTCAACCAGCTGCCGGCTGACGCCAGCGCCGGCACAAAGCTGCTGGTTTTTGCGCTGTCGGTAAGCGGCAGTATTGCGCTGGCCGCACTGCTGTTCCGGTATGTCGAGCGTTACGCAATCCGCGCGGGTAAAAAGCTGGCTGATAGCTGTTATAGCTGGTTTTCTGTACAGAAAAGCTAACAGAATAGCCGCAGGGTAACGTGATATGCATGATATTAGTGATATGTGGTATAATTATGAACAGAAAATGTTCTGACATTAACCAGTAACCGGAGAGACTATGAAAATGCGTCGCGCTTCCCGTCAGGATCATCGGCGTTTTACCCTGTTCTCCGTGGATGAGGTAATGAACACCCTGCCCGCTACAGCGATTGCGCTTGAGGATATCCCGTGCGATGAAGCGAGTGAATATCTGGTGGTTCGCCTGCCGCGCAATAGCGTGTTACCTGAACTGCTGATTGCCGTAGAGAGCGCCGTCGCGACGCTGGCCGGCCTGAAAGCGCGTACAGCCCCGGCGTTGCCCGATTCCGCAGCGGACCACACCGCTTTTGCGGCGCGCAATATCGCGCGGCGTGAACAGCTGCGCCAGACCCTTTTTTCCGGCGGCGAATGGCTGACCGCCCGCGAAATCAGCGGCTTACGCAGGGCTAACGCGGCAACGCGCAATCCTGCTGCGCAGGCTAACCGCTGGAAAAAAGCGGGTAAAATCTTTGCGATTACCGAAGCGGGCCGCGACTATTTCCCTGCCTGGGCGCTGGATGCAGGCGGCGAGCCGCTGCCGGTGATGAAAACACTCCTTGAACGCTTTGCCGATACAAAATCGCCGTGGACGCTGGCGTTCTGGTTTCAGGCGCCCAATAGCTGGCTGGATGATAAACGACCGTGCGACCTGCTGGCGTCTCGCCCGGCAGCCGTGCTGAAAGCGGCTGAGGCGGAAATAGAAGGCGCAATAAATGGCTGAGGAGCCCTTCCCGCCTGATGCTATTCCTTTTGCTATCCCTGCGGGCGCGCTGCGTCTGACGTCGTGGCCCGTTGCTCAGCCGCTGGATCGTATTCATGCTGCAGTATTTGGCGCTGCGCAGTTTAATCCCGGCGTGGGTCAGGCCCGCTTTAGTCCGCTGTTTAACGTTGATGGCACTGCCGTGCCGACGCTATATGCAGGAGAGAGTGTTGCCGTTGCGCTGATGGAGACACTGTTACGCGATCTGCCGTTGCGCTGTGCCGGCTATCCGGTTGATTGCACGCGACTGGAACCGCTAATGCATAGCCGTCTGCTGCCGCATACCCCGCTGGCACTTATCGATCTCAATCCGCGCCTGTTAAAACGGCTGGGCACCACACCAGCAGAGTTGCTTCATTGCGGTGCCAGCGCTTATCCGCTGACGCAGCGCTGGGCGGGCCAGCTCTACCACGCCTGCCCGCAGGCACAGGGGATTTGCTGGGCCTCGCGCCAGCACGGTGGCCTGGCTGTCATGCTGTTCGGCGACCGTTTACCCGCAGGCGCGCTGGAGCCCGCAGCACTTTCCTGTCCGGCCTCCCGCTCCGCTGAGCTGATAATGGCGCTGGAGGCGCTGGCAGACGAGATGGCTTTAGTGTTATGTTAAATGAGCCAGCGTTATTCCGGGCTGCCAGCGGTGCGCTTGACCGGGGCGACCACCACGTTAACACCGTTATCCTGCATGCGGCGCAGCAGCGGCAGCGGCGTGCCCTGATTCACGATCACCACGTCAAACTCGCGCAGATCGGCAAAGCGATGCAGCGCGCGCCGGCCAAACTTGGTGTGATCCATCAGCAAAATACGCTTCTGCGCCGATTCAAACATAGCGCGCTTGGTCTCTACCGTCTCTGCTGACTGATGAAACACCGCGTCATCGACAATCGCTGACATGCTGACAAAAAAGATATCCGCGCGCAGTGACGCAATCTCTTCGCGCGTCATGCGTCCCATAAAAGCATTACACCAGGGGTGATACTGCCCGCCCAGCCCCATCAGGGTGATATCCCGTCCGTTACGCAGCTCGTTCATTAAGGTCAGCGAGTTAGTGATCACCGTCAGCGGCGCTTTCGCGTAAAGCTGCCGCACCAGCTGAAACACCGTGGTGGAATCATCCATAAAGAGCGCCTGCCCCGGCTCCAGGTAGCTGGCCGCAACTTCTGCAATCGCCTGTTTCTCTTCCAGCTGACGCGTGGCGCGATAGATGTCGCTTGATTCCACGAGGCTGGTTGACGTAGCTGACACCACCCCGCGCGACTTATGCAGCAGGCCGCGCTCGACCATCTCATCAATATCACGGTGTGCGGTCATCAGGCTGATACCAAACCGCGCGGTCAGGTCTTCGATGCGTACAGCGCCCTCGGCCATGACCGCTTCTGCGATCAGCTGGCGGCGCGCCTGCTGGCGTGCCTGGCGGCTGTCGCCGGGCAGCGTGTCAGCCGTGAAAACACCGGGCAGCGTGTCGTGTGGGTTATGCGCCATATAGATTCCGGAGAGGAGTAAAATGCAGGATTAGTTGTAATTACAGCGCGTTAAACCCGTTAATGCAAATAACTAACGTCGTGTGCCCCGGCCATCTGCTGCTGACCGGGGCGTCTGCGATTACTGTTTAAGCACAAACGGTGAAATAAAGTTACCGGCGTTCTCTTTGGTGATCAGCACACAGTCAAACAGCTGTTTTTCAGCCGGCGCGCCGGTTTTACCGGTTTTCAGGAAGGTATCTGCCTGCTCAATCGCCTTCTGTGCAAACAGCGCTACCGGCTGCATAACGGTATAAGCCAGCGTGCCGGCCTTCACCGCATCGACCGCGTCCGGCGTGCCGTCAAAGCCCCCGACTTTGATCTGACCCAGTTTTCCGGCTTGCTTCAGTGCCGCAATGGCCCCCAGCGCCATCTCATCGTTGCCGCTGATCACGCCTTTGATATCCGGATTAGCCTGCAGCAGCGACTGCATTTTATTAAAGCCCTGGGTGCGATCCCAGTTCGCCACTTCCTGCCCCGCCTTTTTCAGATCGGGATATTGCGACAGTACGGTATCAAACCCGTTGGCGCGAGTTGCCGCATTGTTATCAGAGGGTGGCCCTACCAGCTCAACATAGTTACCGCTGTCACCCACCTGCTTCACCCACTCCATGGCACCGGTGGCGGCGCCCTGCGCATTGTTCGAGACCAGCTGCGCTTTAGCCAGCCCGCTCTGATTCAGCTCTGCGTTGATCACAAACACCGGAATATTGGCAGCAATCGCCTTTTTCACTGAGCCAATTGACCCATCGGCGTTGGCCGGATCGAGAATGATTGCTTTTGACTTATTAGTAATAGCGGTATCAATCAGCTGGCTTTCCGTATTGGTATCGCCTTTGTGGGCGCTGACTTTGGCGCTGTAGCCGAGTTTTTCAGCCGCCTTCTGTGCGACCTGGCCTTCAGTCAGCCAGTAAGGGTTAGAGGGATCATTGACGATGATGGTCATCAGGCCCTTATCGGCCCAGCCTGGTGCAGCGAAGGTGCTGATGGCGACGGTAGCGGCAATAATAAGACGTTTGGTAAACATAGTGACTCCGTTATTATCAGGGTACAGGTTTTTTTACGGATAAACGCGCACCGCAGCGGCGCACGCGATTCAGCGACTGCGTCGCCCGTACTGCAGCGTATTAAGTAATACGGCCAGTACAATTACGGCCCCGGTAAACACCGTCTGCCAGTAAGCAGAAACGCCGATAATCACCAGTCCATCAGAGAGAAAACCGATTACAAATGCTCCCAGCAGCGTACCGCGCACGTTACCGCGTCCGCCGGTCAGGGCCGCTCCCCCAATCACCACGGCTGCAATCGCCGTCAGCTCATAGGTGGTGCCTGCCGTCGGCCCGGCAGAGGTCAGCTGCGAAGAGAGCACCAGCCCCGCCATCGCAGCACAGATGCCTGACAGCACGTACACGCTGATTTTCACGCGTTTGACCGGCACGCCGGAGAGATCGGCCGCCCGTTCATTGCCGCCTGACGCATAAAGCCAGCGGCCAAATGCAGTACGGCTCAGCAGAAAGCCACACGCCAGCGCCACCGCGCCGAGCACCAGCACGCCAACCGGAATGTTGAACAGCCGGTTAAACCCCAGCCAGTCAAAGCCGGTATTGCCCAGGGTTTCACTTCCGGAAAGCTTGTTATACGTCAGACCGTTGGTCATCAGCAGCGCAATGCCGCGCGCCACATACATGGTGCCAAGCGTGGCGACAAAGGCGGGTACGCGGCAGACAGCAATCAGCACACCATTCACCAGACCTACCAGTGCGCCCACTACCAGCGTGAGGAGCGCCACGGCCCACACCGGCAGATAGAGCACCACGCCGAGCGCCTCAAGGCTGATGCCTTGCATCATAAAGCCTGCCATCACGCCGGCCAGCCCCAGCGTAGAGCCTACAGAGAGATCGATGCCGCCATTCAGGATCACCAGCAGCATGCCGATGGCGGGCAGTCCGAAGATCGCAACGTGTGAGGCCATTGTCAGGAAATTCGCCCCGCTGAAATAATTGGGCGACAGAAACGAAAACGTCGCGATAATCACCAGCAGCGCAATAAAGGCGCGTCCTTCCAGCAGCAGACGTGCCAGGTTCAGGTGTTTTGTACTGCGGGCGGCATTCGTCGCGGGCGATGTGGCCAGCGTTTGCGTTTGATCGGTCATACTTTTCACTCCGTTTTTCATGTTATGCCACCAGTGCTTCACCTGACGCCGCCATAATGCGCTCTTTACTCACGCTGGCGTCGAAAATGGCGGAGATACGTCCTTTGCTCATCACCACAATACGGTGAGCAATACTGAGACATTCACCGACCTCGGAGGTGGTATAAACCACCGCCAGCCCCTGCTTCGCACTCTCTGCCAGCAGGCGAAACACTTCTGCTTTGGCACCAATATCGATGCCGCGGCTTGGCTCATCCAGCAGCAGCACGTTGGGCCGCGTTGCCAGCATTTTGCCAATCACCACTTTCTGCTGATTACCGCCAGAGAGCGACCCAATCGCTGCATCACCGCCTGCGGTTTTCACCGTGACGTTGCGGATGGTGTCACTGACCAGCTGCTTCTCGCGGCGGCCTGAGAGCATCAGCCCGCGGACAAACTCACCGATGCTTGCGAGCGACAGGTTCTCCCCTACGCTCATGGTCTGTACCAGTCCGTCACGCTGCCGATCTTCCGGCACCAGCGCCAGCCCGATAGCGATACGCTGCGCCAGAGACAGGCGGCTGACCTCCGTCTCCTGCAGGCGTATTCCGCCGCTGCTCTGCGCGATGCGTCCGGCAACGCACTCCAGCAGTTCCGTGCGCCCTGCTCCCATCAGGCCATAGATACAGACGATTTCGCCTGCCTTTACGGTCAGTGAAAGGTTATCCACCAGACGGATGCCGGTTTTACTCTTCACCGTCAGGTTCTCAACCGTCAGCGCAGGCGGGCCAAAGTCGTAACCCTGCGGCGGAGAGCCGAGATCGAAATGTTCACCCACCATGTTGCGCACAATCCATTCGAGGTCGATATCGCTGCGCTTTGCCCAGGCAGTCATCACGCCGTCACGCAGCACGACAGCGCGGTCGGTGATCTCCAGCGCTTCTTCCAGATGGTGTGAGATATAGACGATGGCAACGCCCTGGCTGGTGAGATCGCGGATCACCTGAAACAGCACGCTGACTTCGGCGGCGCTCAGCGCTGAGGTAGGTTCATCCATGATCAGGATCTGCGAGTTGACCGACAGCGCCCGGGCAATTTCCACAATCTGCTGCTGACCGAGTCGCAGGTTCTCTACCGGCGTCAGCGGATCGATATCCTCTTCCAGCGCGGCCATCAGATGCCGGGTCAGCCGCGCCTCTTCGTCGTAGTCGACGCCGGTAGCACCCATGATTTCGCGGCCCATAAAGATGTTGTCACGGACATTCATGTTGGGCGCGAGGTTCAGCTCCTGATGAATAATCGAGATCCCGCAGCTGCGCGCTTCGGTGGCGGAGTGAAACAGTTTACTTTCGCCGTTAAGCAGAATTTCCCCGGATGTTGGCGTAATCACGCCGGATAAAATTTTCATTAAGGTCGATTTGCCGGCGCCGTTTTCACCAAACAGCGTGGTGACTTCGCCACGGCGTATCTCAAAGTTCACGCCCTTCAGCGCATGCGTGGAGCCATATACCTTGCTGACGTTACGCGCCTGCAGCACCACTTCCCCTTTTAACAGCGCCGGATTAACAGGAAAGGCTTTCATTTAACCTCCAGGCTTACCGGTGTGATCAGCCAGTTACCGGCATTAAGCAGGCGAAACACGCCGGTGACCTGGACGGTCTTACCCGGCAGCGTGTCGCGGTCAAGTTTCTCCAGGACGCTGTTTTTCATGGCGCGGTTCAGCGCCGCACCGGCGTTCTGATACTCAATCTGGTTAGTGAAGTCCCCGAACTGAATGGTGCCGCTGGCGTCGCGCAGATCGGTTCCGCTCAGGGCTGGACCGGTCTGGAGCCGCACTTTCAGGCTCTGCGGCACGCCGGCGATCTGCAGCGGAAAAATACCTTTCTCTCCAGGCAGCACCACGCCCTGCAGCCTGACCGGGATCACCGGCAGCGGCGAACCCACACCATACTGCGCGGCAGCAGCCTGCTGATTTGCCTGCAGCGCTGCTGCCAGCGTTTGTGCATCAACGGCACGACGCTCCACGCTCTGCTTCACCTCAGGAAAGTGCTGCTCAGCCCAGCTGTCTGGTGAAAAGCCCTGCTGCGCGCTCCCGGCAGCATCTGTTCTGACAACGTGGGTATCCAGGGCAATCGCTGCCACGACGGCGCAGCTCAGCACGGCGGTCAGCAGCAGACGACGCCTGCGCTGCCGGTCAAGCTGGTGTGCGAGCACAGAAACATCAGACATAACGACACCTCATCGGGTTAACGGCCCGGAATTAACGCGGGCTGTGTTATATATGTGATAACTAATGTGATGAGAATTGTGCTGTTGTGACTAAAATGTCAACAGCCAGGCGGCGATTTTTTCAGGAGAGCGATCTGGATCGCTGTTTGGATAGCAGCCACTACAAAGGTTTAAAATCCCTTATGTTAGCGGATTTTCAGCCTGCGCGCGGCCTGACGGTTGCGCAGAGACAGGCTGATTTCGTGATCCTGCTCGCTAAGTCGGTTGAAATATTTTACTTAAACTGAAATTTAATACGAAAGATATGTTATCTAAGTGAGAAAAGAAGTATCACTAACAGCAGCATAATAATCACACGCCGTTAACACGGCATACGGCGGGATAGCAGGCAGCCCGCAGCACACACTATGTGGAGGTGTCGGTGGAGAGTGGCGATATCATTGTGGGCCTGGATTCAGGCACCTCGGTGGTCAAGGCTGTGGCCTTTGATTTGACCGGCAAACAGCTGGCATGCGCGTCGGTGCGTAACCGTTATTATCGCGCAGCAGGCGGCGCGGCGCAGCAGTCGATGTCACAAACCTGGCAGGATGCGGCCAGCGCCCTGCGTCAGCTCAGCGATCGTATCGACAATCTGCCAGCCCGCGTGGCGGCGTTAGCGGTAACGGCACAGGGTGACGGCAGCTGGCTGGTGGACGCGGAGGATCGGCCAGTAGGTGACGCCTGGATCTGGCTCGACGCCCGCGCCGCTTCAACTGTGGCAACGCTGAATCAGCATCCGCTGGCGCAGGCACGGTTTAGCGCCACCGGTACCGGACTGAATACCTGCCAGCAGGGCGCGCAGCTGGCACACATGGACAGACACTTTCCTGACCTGCTGGCAAAAGCCGACGTCGCGCTGCACTGCAAAGACTGGCTCTATCTCAACCTGACCGGCGTGCGCGCCACCGACCCGTCTGAAGCGAGTTTTACCTTTGGCAACTTTCGTCACGCCGGCTATGACGACACCGTAATTGACGCGCTGGGGCTGATGCACCGGCGGCATCTGCTGCCGGAGATCGTTGAGGGCACAGAGATCACCCACCCCCTGACGCGCGAGGCGGCAACGCTGACAGGTCTGCGTGCCGGTACGCCGGTAGTGCTGGGCTATGTGGATATGGCGATGACGGCGCTGGGCGCTGGCGTACATACCGGCGAGGCCAATACGGCCTGTTCGATTGTAGGCTCAACCGGCGTCCATCTGCGCAGCGTTGCTGTTGATGATGTCTGGCTCAATCCGGCGCAGACCGGCTACGTGATCCCCCTGCCGTGGCCCGGTTATGTTACGCAGGTTCAGACCAATATGGCCTCCACGCTGAATCTTGACTGGCTGCTGAATGTCGCCAGCGAGCTGTTGCAGAGTTTTGGCTGCGAAACCGACCACGCCCGGCTGGTGGCACAGATTGACGCCTGGCTGACGCGCACCACACCCGGCACGCTGCTGTTTCATCCCTATATTTCACTGGCGGGCGAACGCGGTCCTTTCGTGAACGCCAGCGCGCGTGCCGGTTTTACCGGTCTGCATTATCAGCACACCTTTGCCGACATGGTGCGCGGCGTGGTTGAAGGCATTGGTATGGCGGCGCGCGACTGCTACCAGGCGATGGGACAGGATCGACCCGGTGAAATCCGTCTGACCGGCGGCGCGGTGCGTTCAGCGCCGCTGCGGCAGATCCTCGCGGCGGCTATCGGTGCCCCGGTGCGTATCAGCCAGCGTGAAGAAGCGGGTGCGGCCGGCGCGGCAATGATGGCTGCGGTGGCGGTGGGCGCGTTCTCTTCTATGGCCGCCTGTGCCGAAACCTGGGTCCGCCCGCTGCTTGGCGCACCGGAAACGCCGGATCCCGATCTGATGCAGCGCTATGACGCGCTGTTCCCTCACTATCAGCAGATCCGCAGCGATCTGCCGGCCTGCTGGCAGGCGCTGAATACCTGTAACGGAGTTAATCATGAGTGACACTATGCTGGATCTGTTTGTTATTGGCGGTGGCATTAACGGCGCCGGCATCGCGCGTGACGCCGCGGGCCGGGGCCTGTCGGTGGCGATGTGTGAAAAAGACGATCTGGCGCAGGGCACCTCCTCCCGCTCCGGCAAGCTGGTGCACGGCGGCCTGCGCTACCTGGAGTATTATGAGTTCCGGCTGGTGCGCGAGGCGCTGATCGAGCGTGAAGTGCTGCTGAACGCCGCGCCGCATATTATCTGGCCGATGCGCTTTGTGCTGCCGCACAGCCCCTCCGATCGCCCTGCCTGGCTGGTACGGCTTGGCCTGTTCTTTTATGACCATCTGGGCGGACGGAAGAAGTTGCCCGGTACCCGCACACTGGATCTGATGCGCGATCCCGAGGGCGCTCCGCTGCTCGACAGCTATAAAAAAGGGTTTGAGTACTCCGACTGCTGGGTGGATGACGCCCGGCTGGTGGTGCTGAATGCGCTTGATGCCGCTGAACGCGGCGCAACCATTCTGCCGCGCACGCGCTGCGTTGCCGCACAGCGCCTGGCCGGCAAATGGCAAATCACCCTTGAAGATATCAGCAGCGGTGAGCGCCGAACGCTGTTTGCCCGGGCAATCGTCAACGCGGCGGGACCCTGGGTGCTGGATATTGTCAGCGATGTGACGCAGAGCCACAGCCAGCGCCGGGTGCGGCTGGTAAAAGGTTCACACCTTATTGTGCCAAAATTCTGGGAGGGTCAGCAGGCGTATCTGGTGCAAAACACCGATAAACGTGTGATTTTCATCAATCCGTATGAAGGCGATAAAGCGCTGATTGGCACAACAGATATCCCGTGGGAAGGCAAAGCGGAAGCGGTGACCGCCGATGATAATGAACAGCAGTATCTGCTGGATGTGGTCAACCGCTACTTCAAAGTGAAGCTGCGCCCGGCTGACGTCATTACGCGCTTCTCCGGCGTGCGCCCGCTGTTTGACGACGGCAAAGGCAACCCCTCTGCGGTGACGCGCGACTATGTATTTGATCTCGATAACCAGCAGGATGCGCCGCTGCTGCACGTCTTCGGCGGGAAAATCACCACGTTCCGCAAGCTGGCAGAGCACGCCCTGCAGAAGCTCGCCCCCTTCTTTCCGCAAATGGGCCCTGACTGGACGCGCGCGGCCACGCTGCCGGGGGGCGATATGGCTGACGCCGACTTTGAAACCTTTCTTGAGCAGTGCAAAGCGCGCTGGCCGTGGCTGCCGCAGCCGCTGCGTAAACACTACGCCCGCCTGTATGGGACGCGCATCGCGCAGCTGCTGGCAGACGCAACGGCGCTGAGCGATTTGGGGCGTCATTTTGGCGGGCTGCTGTATGAGGCCGAAGCACGCTATCTGGCTGACCACGAGTGGGCGCAGCAGGCAGAGGATATTCTGTGGCGGCGCACCAAGCATCAGCTGCACCTTACCCCGGCGCAGCGCGACGCGTTCATCACCTGGTTTGAAGCGGCTTCCGCGCGCGTGATCCCGCTGCGCGCCCGTGCCGGACAGGAGAACTGATATGGCCCTTACCCTTTCGCTTAATACGAATCCGCTGGTCAACCGCTTTGCCGATCCGCACGATTTAATTACCACGGTGGCGGAGCAAATCCGCATTCGTGACCTGCAGCTGACGCATGAGTTTATTAATCCGGGCTGGCCTGCCGCCACGATAACCGCAATGACGCGTCGCATGCAGCAGGCGCTGCGTACCACCGGCGTACGCGTTACCTCCGGTATGACCGGTCCCTACGGACGACTGAACCACTTTGGTCATCCCGATGCCGCGGTGCGCCGCTACTATATTGACTGGTTTAAAACCTTTGCGGATATCACTGCTGAACTTGGCGGTGTTGCCATAGGGTCGCAGTTTGCCATTTTTACGCAGCAGGATTTCCGGGACGCAGAGCGCCGTGAAACGCTTATCGATATCGCCACTGACTGCTGGCAGGAGGTCGCTGAACATGCGCGCGCGGCGGGACTGACATATCTTTTCTGGGAACCGATGAGCGTGGCGCGCGAGTTTGGCGAAACCATCCCTGCCGCGCTGGCCCTGCAGCAACGCCTGAGCCAGCGCGATTTTGCCCTGCCGATGTGGATGATGGCGGATATCGATCACGGTGATGTGACCTCTGCCGACCCGCGTGACTACGATCCTTACGCCTGGGCGGAAGCGGTGCCGCGCTGTTCACCGATCATTCATATCAAACAGAGCATGATGGATAAAGGCGGGCATCGTCCATTTACAATGCAGTACAATAGCGGCGGCCGTATTCAGCCGCAGCCGCTGCTGGACGCGCTGGCGCGTGGCGGCGCACAGGATAATGAAATCTGCCTGGAGCTGAGTTTCAAAGAGCGCGAACCCACCGACAGCCGCGCTGTGGCGGAGATTGCAGAAAGTGTGGCGTTCTGGGCCAGCCATATTGAGACCGGCGTAGCGGACCTGCACCTGGCGACGCACCGTCCTGCCGGACAGCACCGCTAAACGCGCGGGCCGGAACCCGCGTCGTCTTCTACTCTGAATGGAAAAAGACATGAAATCCGCACCTGCTTCTGCCGACCGCGATGACTCTCTGGCGCTGCGTGCGGCCTGGCTGCACTACGTAGGCGGTCTGACTCAGGCTGAGGTCGCCAAACGACTGGGGCTGCCCTCGGTAAAAACGCACCGCCTGATTGCGCGCATGGTGGCGGAAGGCGCCGTAAAAATCACTATTGATGGCGATATTCTCGACTGCGTGGCGCTGGAGGATAAGCTGCGTCAGCACTTTGGTCTGCGGTTTTGTCAGGTCGCGCCTGACCTGGGCGAAACAGGATTGCCGGTGCGGGCGCTGGGAATGGCTGGCGCAAATTATCTGCGCCAGCTTCTGCTTAACGCGCCCTCTATTACGCTCGGGCTGGGGCATGGTCGTACCCTGTCAGCGGCGATCCATCAGCTGGCGCGCCTTGAGGCGCCACAGGCGCGTTTTGTGTCGCTGCTGGGCTGCCTGACGCGTAACTATGCGCTGAACCCGCATGATGTCATGCACCGAATCGCCGCTAAAACCGGCGCGCAGGCTTATATGATGCCGGTGCCGTTTTTTGCGAATACTGAAGAGGATCGCGATGTGCTGCTGGCGCAGCGCGGCGTCAGCGAGATTTTTGATATGGCCGCGCGCAGTGAGGTAAAGCTGGTCGGTATCGGCACGGTAGAGCCGGCGGCCCAGCTGGTTGAAGCGGGTATGCTCGAAGAAGCGGAGATCAACGCCCTCTCTGCAGCCGGTGCCGTGGGCGAGCTGCTGGGCCACTTCTTTGCCGCTGACGGCACGCTGATCCACAATTCGCTGACGGCCCGTACGCTTTCCGTGCCGCTCAGCCAGAATAGCAGTGAAATTGTGGCGCTGACCGGCGGCCTGAGTAAAGTAGCCGCCCTTCGGGCCGTACTGAGCAGCGGCCAGCTCTCCGGGCTGATTACCGATGAGATAACGGCACAGGCACTGCTGACATAAAGGGCGACCGGTCAGCAAAATAGCACTCTGCACTGCCGGACTAAATGCGTGTGACCTCCGTTCCCTGAGCCGCCAGCAGCGCCTGCGCGGCCGGATCAAGTTCGCTGTCGGTAATCAGCTGCCTGAATGGCTGGTGCGGTGCCAGCGCATAAGGGTGGATCTGACCAAATTTAGAGGAGTCGGTCAGTGCAATGGTGTGCGTGGGCTTTTCCAGTAGCGCGTGGACGACATCGCAGCGCAGCATGTTGCGTCCGGTAAAGCCGGTAGCGCGATCCCAGCCATCAATGCCGATAAAAACTTTGTGAAAGTTGAGCTGCTGAATGCAGAGACGGGTCAGCGGCCCGACCACGGATTCGCTGCTTTTCTGAAACAGGCCACCAAGAATGATCACGTCGCCGCCCTTTTCTCGCAGCAGGCCGGCAATATAGTGACTTACTGTGACAAGCGTGACGTCATGACGCTCGCTCAGCGCCTGTGCCAGCAGCGCATTGGTACTGCCGCCCTCTATAAACACCGTTTCGCCTTCATTCACCAGGGAGGCTGCATAATCAGCCAGCCTTTTTTTTACGGCAAAGCGGGTTTGCATCCGGACGCCCACGTCGTCACCGCCGGCAGCAACGGCGGAGCCATGCACCCGGCGCAGCAGCCCCTCTTTTTCCAGCTGGTTGAGATCCTGGCGCATCGTGACTTCAGAGACGCCGGTGGTCAGCGCCAGTTCGCTGACGCTGACGCTGCCGCGCTCACTGAGCAGCTCAATAATTGACTGATGGCGTGCGTTCATAATGTCCTGTGGTTAATCAGTAAGGCCCGGCATATTGATATGTCCGTGCATCAGTGGGGTAACCAGGTGATATTCTCTTACCCGGTTTCTTCACCATTATTGCGCATCCAGCTAAGTGCTTCCTGCATATAAAGCGTGTTCCACAGCATTAATGCGTCAGTGCCTGAGCCCGGTGCACCCGGTTAATTTTATTGCCCTTCACGATAGCGCTTTCTGGTCTCACCTCGCTGCCCATAGCAAATTGCTCGCACCACCGTTTATAAAATTATTGAGGACAAAAAGGCAATTCAGCCGTCTGACACCGACATTAAATTTTGGTTAAGAGCTACCGTCTGATTACTATAGACACTTAACCCACAGGAAAAAGAGGGATTTGACATGGAACAGCAATATATCAACGAACTAACTCCGGAATTAGCCGTCTCACTGGCGCGTTCGCCCGGCACCACTGCCCGGATAGTCACCGGCAGAGGACTGAGTTGATGATCCGAAGAGGCTGTATCATTCACGGTAAAAACGTCGGGCTGCACGGGGACAGGACTTCCACGGGAGCTCACTGTATCGCGGCCCGTTCAGGTATGTCGGTCATGGGGCTGCTGAAGCTCTATATTGGCGACAAAACCACGCCCTGCCCCAAGTGCGGGGAAGTGGGAGTTATTGTGGACGGCGATTACCGGCACTCAAATAGCGCGGCTGTCGCGGTGGATGGCTCGGCGATCCTTTGCAGGTGCCCACAGGGGACCCATTTTCTGATTGCCCCGGGTACGATTCCGCAGCTTTCAGTGGCAAAAGCCGGGATAACCCCGTCATTCGCTCCTGAACCGGAAAAACATGCGCAGACGGGGAAGAAAAAGAAACGGGAGATCACGCTAACGATAGGCGTGTTCTTCGACGGCACTGGCAACAATGCTGTTAATACGCAGAATATGATGAAAGCGTATACCGCAGGACATTACAATCTGGATGACCCGGAAGCTGAGTCCATTCTGGCAAAATGCGCCCGTGACAATTTTGGTGTGTCGGGCAGCGGTGCAACCAGCTATACCGGGTACTACACCAATATTCACTGGCTGAGTACGCTCTACAGCCGTCGCTTTGCTGAAGACAATCCCAATGTTCAGCGAGCTGTTTATATCGACGGTATCGGCACCGACGCGAGAAAACCTGACAGCACGCTGGGCCAGGGGTTTGGTATCTCTGATACCGGGGTTATTGCCAAAACGAACAAAGCGGTTTCCATGCTGGCTGACAGTATCCAGGCGGCACTGGACGCGGTCAGTAATCAACAGGCTGACAACAAGCTTATCGTCAGGGTCCTGCAGTTCGATATTTTTGGCTTCAGCCGCGGTGCAGCAGCGGCCCGTCATTTTGCCAACCGCATCCAGTCTGAAGACCCGGCCATTATCAGTGCCATCCGGCAGGGTGTAACCGGCACGGACTTCAATGGTTCTCCTGCCGGTAAAACCCGCTTCATCGGTATTTTCGATACCGTTGCTGCCATTGGCACACCGGTTAACGGCCTGAACCCGCACAGCGCGGATACCGGTGACGTTAACCTCCTCCTGCGCCCCGGCGTGGCAGAGAAGGTTTTTCATATCACCGCCGCGAACGAGTGCCGCTTTAACTTTGCACTGAACAGTGTGAAACCGGCCTGGCCGGAACTGGCGCTGCCCGGCGTGCATTCTGATATTGGCGGCGGTTATCTGCCCGTCACGAAGGAACATCTTTTTCTGACGCGGCCGGCAACGGAAACCGTACCCTACAGTCAGCCCGGTGAAAAGACTCAGGCTTACCGGCAGGCAGTGGCCCAGCTGCAGACGCTGGATAAATCGCCCTGTCTGGCTCCGCTGCTGCGGACAAATGAAATATCGGCAGAAACCTGGCATGACGACAGGCTGCCTCCGGATCGGTATGGCCAGATGCAGAAACGCAGCTTTGCGGCACTGACCCTGCGTGAGCGTACCGTCAGAAACGATTGGCCCCGCGTCGCGTTGAGGGTGATGCTTGAGGCTGCGCAGGAAGCCGGGGTGATGTTTGACTCTATTCTGAGTAAAGACAAAGAACTCACTATTCCGGATGAGCTTGCGTCCCTCCGGGATAAAGCGCTGGCGATGGGGAAAGCTGTCCGTAATGGCCAGACGCCATCAACTTTCAGCCAGGATGAGCTGGACGTGATTGCAGAGAAGTATATTCACTGCTCGGCGAACTGGAATGCCATCGTGGTCAATACGGACGGCCTTATTCACGGGGGCGCATCGCCCTCAGAGATGATTGGCTTTATCAACCGGCCGGATGAGCAGTGGCAACGCACTGTATACAGCATGGACGGGAAAAAGATATGAAGCTGAAAACACTTTTTCCCCTGCTGATGCTGGTCATAGTCATGGTCAGCGGCTGCCGGACAGGCGAAGCGCAGACGCCGGAAGACACCGGTAAAATGCCTTATGGTGAGGTTGGTTTTGCTTTTATCACCCCGAGGGCATTACCGGCGGTCGTGACCAAAGCGCTGATTATTGATAACGAAAAGGTGATATCCACCTTCCGTACACTGGACAGTACGCAGAGTGATCCCGATGTAGTCGACACCTGGAACAGCAGAATGGATGACGGGGGCATCCAGTTCAACAAGGTCCGGCATCCACCCGCGCTAATGCTGTTCTGCTGGGATTCGATCATTGATAAAAAGACCTACGAGACGCGCCTCACCTTCTCATCAGCCCTGCGGGAAAAAATGTCGATACCAACCGACAAAGATCGGAGAGGAAATACCGGCTGGTATAAAACCTTGCTGTTTGGGCTGGCGCCAGAGGGTAAAGTCCGTATCTGGCTTCTGAACAGCGCGGGAGGCGACAACCTGCTGGTTGAGCCCGTAAAAATAACCACGTTGTCCGGAGATAAACTGGATGCCTGTAGAGGCGTACCTTCGCGGATTGACTTTAACTACAGCATTCCGGATGGTTATGATCCTGACATAAAAAATTTTATAAAAGGAAAACACTATCCGTACGGCAGCTGGTAGGGTGTTGGCAGCGGTTGAAAGGATCCTGTGTGGATCCTTTTTTTGATTGCATCATCAGGAACCAACAGTTTAAGTTTTTATTTTGCCAGGTTATGGCTATCTAAAAATCACTATTAACAATGAATTAGCTTCTTATCGTACATCTTCATTTCATGAGTCTTCGAACCCCTCTCCCTCTTCCGTGCCTAGAGCGCCTCCACATCTCCGATCTGCTGGCGCAGCTGCTGCTTCATTTGACAAATGCTTTTTCTGAAATCGTCGGGCTGCTGCTCTGAAGACAATAAAGTGGTCACAGAAATCACCTCTTGCTCTGGTTTCAAATGAAATTTAATAATGTTTCATTCATAACACGCAACCGGCGTATAGCAAGCCGGTTGTGGCGGAAAGCCGGACGCGGTCACAGTTGGCAGGAGGTTTCATTTGAAAGTGCGCGGTAACAAAAAGCTTAGTTCCTGCGGGCTGCCCCGCCCGCGGCTTATTTTTTCTGTTAGGCTTGTTTTGCAGAGGAGGTTAACTGTGTTAATACAAAAACAATAATGTTTGTTGTAACTACTAAGGTGCTACCAGATAGCGATACTGAATAAATTCCGTTTTTGTTGCCAGCCGATCGTATAGTGCCCGTGCCGTGGTGTTACCCTCCTGCGTGTTCCAGTAAACACGTGAACAGCCGCGCTGCCTGGCCTGCTCATAGACGGCCAGTACCAGTGCCTTACCCGCTCCGCTGCCGCGTGCCGTATCTGCCACAAACAGATCCTGAAGATAACAGTAGTCACCGCGCGTCCAGGTGGAGCGATGCGTCAGAAAATGCACCAGCCCCACCATGCTGCCCCCCTGCTCCAGCACCAGACAATACATCGGTTCCGCACGGGAGAGCATGCGCCGGAACGTTTCGCCGGTCGTCGCCTCATCAATCTCTGTCTGATAAAACTGCTGGTAGCCCTGCCATAACCGCAGCCAGGCCACATAATCCTCAGCCCGCAATGCCCGTATACTCATCGTCTCTCCTCACTTTGCCAGCGCACGGATAATCTCATCTGCAGCAATAACGCGATCGTCATTGGGTATCCATTTGTTGGCCAGCATAATCAGCCCCACCCTTTGGGAAGGGATAAACACCGCATAAGCTGAAAAGCCGTTGGTTGAACCGGTTTTATTGTACCAGGCACGCAGCGGCACGGGTGCAGAGGGTGAAACCGGCACAGCGCGCATGCCGTTGAGGATGATTTTACTGCTGTTCCCCGCCACCAGCTGCTGCTGCGTGACCGGCAGCGGGTAGTATTCCCACATCATTGCCTGCGTGAATGCTGCCGTGCGGAAGTAGCCCTGATGGGTGGCAGCCACCGCCTGTCGCCAGGCCGGTACCACGTTAACCTCTCCCATCTGAATGCCGAGCCAGCGGATCAGATCTTCTGATGTTGATTTTAACCCATACGCTTCCGCATCCAGCGGCCCGGGCGTCACGCGTACCGGACGGTTCTGTTTATCATATCCCTGTGCATAATCCGGCATGGCGCGCGGCGGTACCTGAAGAAAAGTATGATGCATCCCCATCGCCGGCAGGAGCATCGATTCCATGGCGCGCATAAATGACATATTCAGGCTCTTCGCCGCGATCATGCCCAGCAGGCCGATACCCAGGTTTGAATAGACACGCTGTGTTCCCGGTTCCGCCTCAGGCTGCCACGATTTGTACCACTGCATGAGCTGTGCGTTATCCGTCACCTCCTCTGGCACAAACAGCGGCATGCCGCTGGTGTGCGTTGCCAGGTTCAGCAGCGTCACGCGATCGAGCGCGCTGCCCTGCAGAGCAGGCAGCCACTGACTGGCGCTATCGCGCAGCTGCATTTTGTTTTGCTGTACGGCATAGCTGGCAAGCGTGGCGGTGAAGGTTTTGCTGAGCGAGCCAATCTCAAACAGCGTGCGGGAGGTTACAGGCGCTCCCTGCGGCACTGAAGTGACACCGTAACTGTAAAAGGTGGTCTGCCCTTTATTCAGCACGGCAATCGCCATGCCGGGGATCGCAAAGCGGGCCATCAGCGGTTCGATAATGTCATCCGGCGCCCGGGCAGCAGCGGAGCTGGCGATAAGCAGCAAAAGTAGAGCCATAACGCGGCGTCGCATGAATAATCCTTATTCCTCAGAACCAAAAGCGGTGCGCATAGTATATCTGCCTCCGGCCCACCCCACATCTCCATTGGTGGTGTAAGTGAACAGAGTCACATCCTGAGTAAGCGGGTTTGCCGTTTTGGCTGCACACTCCTATACCTTTGACGGATAAGCCTTCACCGTCAGGGAGCGTGCCATGGCTACTGTATTAACCCGTAATGAGCGTCTCGACAGGCTGCGCCAGCGGCAGATTACACCGGTCCTGATTGCCGGAGGCGGCATTAACGGCATCAGTACGTTTCGCGAACTGGCCCTGCAGGGGATCCCGGCGATTATCGTAGAGCGCGATGACTGGTGTCAGGCGGCAAGTGGTGCGCTGTCGCGTATGATCCATGGCGGCCTGCGCTATCTTGAAACCGGTGAGTTTGGTCTGGTGAAAGAGTCGGTGATCGAGCGCGACCGGCTGCTGAAGAACGCGTCGCACTATGTCTTTCCTCTGCGGACCACGGTGCCCGTGGAGAATTTCAGCGGTGGCATGATCAACGCCACCCGACGGTTTCTGCGTCTCAGTGATAAACCTGCCCGGCGCGGTGCGCTGCTGATCAAAACCGGCCTCAGCCTGTATGACCTCTATACGCGTCAGTATGGTTCCATGCCTAAACATCAGGTGCGCAGTGAGGCAGCGACCCGCGATCGCTGGCCAGGCTTTGCGCCATGGGTGAAATACAGCGCCAGCTACTATGATGCGTGGATCAGTGCCCCGGAACGGCTGGGGCTTGAGCTGGTGGAGGATGCAGAGCGCGCCTGCAGCGACGCGCTAGCCCTGAATTATATGCAGCTTATCAGCAGCGACGGAGAGACCGTTACGCTGAAAGATACGCTGAGCGGCGAGCAGTTTCGCCTGCAGCCGCATGTGCTGGTGAATGCCGGCGGCGCATGGATTGACCAGCTTAACCAGCACGTTGCGCCCAAAAGCGCCCGACAGAAACTGATTGGCGGCACCAAAGGGTCGCATCTGATCCTCGACCATCCGGAGCTGCTGCGCATGCTGGATGGTGAAATGGTCTACTTCGAAAATCAGGAGGGACGCGTCTGCATTCTGTTTCCGTGGGCGGGTAAAGTGCTGGCTGGCTCAACGGATATCCGCGTTGACGATCCCGATAACGTCGTCTGCGAGGCTGCAGAGAAAGCGTATATTCTTGAATCGCTGCGCTTTGTCTTCCCTGAGGTCGTGGTGCCTGAATCCGCCGTGGTTTATACCTTCTGCGGCGTGCGTCCCCTGCCCGCCAGCGATGCAAAACTCAGCGGGCAGATATCGCGTAATCATTCACTGGTCATGCTGCCACCCGACCCCACCCGCGCCTGGAGCACGCTATGCCTGGTAGGCGGTAAGTGGACCACGTTCCGCCGCTTTGGTGAAGAAGCGGCCGATCGGGTTCTGCGGCTGCTGGGCGAAAAGCGCCATACCTCAACCACTGAGTTAGCTATCGGCGGCGGACGCGACTTCCCTGCTCCGGCGGCACAGCCCGTCTGGATCGCCCAGCTGGCGCAGCAGTACGCGCTGCCGGTGCCGCGCGTGACGCAGCTGGTAAAACGTTACGGCAGCCGCGCCGTGCCGCTGCTGTCGCTGCTGCGCGATGACGACCGTCCGCTGCATCACCACGCCGATTACAGCGCAACGGAGCTGCGCTATCTGACAGAGCACGAACAGGTGTGCCAGCTGGAAGATTTGCTGGTGCGGCGCACGTCACTGGCGATCGGTGGCGAGCTGACGCCGCCGCTGATCCAGGAGATCTCACTGCTGATGGCGCAGACGATGAACTGGAGCGAGCACCAGCGGATACAGCAGCTGCAGCGCTGCTGCGCTTCACTGGCGCGCTTTCACGGCCTGCATGGTCTCTATCCCACCGTGATGCAGCAGGAGGCACAGCATGTCAGCGAGCAGTAAAGTCCGTATGAAGCGGTTATTCCGCCACGGCCGCTGTCTGGACGTGGCAGTCGATCACGGTATCGCTAACGAACCCGATTTTTTGCAGGGGCTTGAGGATATTGAAGCGGTAATGCAGCGCCTGATCACTGCACAGCCCGACGCGATTCAGGTCAATTATGGACAGGCGGATCTGCTGCAGTGCGCGGAGGGAGTAAAACCGGCTCTGGTGCTGCGTACCGATGTTGGCAATGCTTATAACGCGGTACGGCATCGCGAGATGTGGGCAGTCCTGCATAATCCTGATGAGCCGATTCTGGCAGCGCTGCAGCTGGATGCGGCCGCCGTGGTAGTGAATCTTTATCTGATCCCGGATGAGCCCGCTATTTTTCGCATGTGCATCGAAAATATCGGCCGGCTGCGTCAGGCGTGTGACCGCTACGGCATGCCGCTGATGATTGAGCCGCTGGTAATGGCACCGGCCGGCCAGGGAGCCGCTTACGGTTCACTGGGCGATGCAGAGCAGATCGTGCCGCTGGTGCGACTGGCGCGTGAACTGGGCGCTGATATCATCAAAGCAGACCCGACTGATAATCCGGCTGATTTTCACCGTGTGGTAGAGGCAGCGCGCTGTCCGACGCTGGTGCGCGGCGGCGGTAAAGGTGAGATCGGCGCGGTACTGCACAAGAGTGCGCTGCTGATGGCGCAGGGTGCCAGCGGCATGGTCTATGGCCGCAATGTTTATCAGCATGCCCATCCTGCCCGGGTCGTCGCCGCGCTGATGGCCATTATTCATCAGGGTGCCAGCGGCGCAGATGCGCTGGCCCTTTATCAGCAGACTGACGCCTGACCCGTCGCGCGTTCTGTGCGCGATCTCCTCTGCGGTTTTACGGAGCCGGATATGAAAATCCTGGGTATTGATGCCGGTAACACGATGATCAAGGCGGTGCTGTTTGATCTCAGCGGGACGATACTGGCCGTGGCTGAGCATACCGGCGAGACGCTGCAGCCGCAGGAGGGCTACGCCGAGCGATCGATAGCCGCCATCCGGCACGGTACTGAACAGGCAATCCGTCACTGTCTGCTGCAGGCGGGCACGACCGCACAGGATATCATTGCGGTAGGTGCCGCCGGACACGGCAATGGCCTCTATACGCTGGACCGGGCGCTGCAGCCGCAGCTCGGCATTCAGTCCATCGATCGGCGGGCAGGCGACATCGTCGATGCGCTGGAGCAGGCGGAAAAACAGCACGCCATCTATGCCCTCTCCCGGCAGACGCCGTGGCCAGCCTCCACGCCGGTGCTGCTGAGCTGGGTAAAACAGCATCAGCCGCTGATATGGCAGCAGATCGGTGCGGTACTGAGTGCCAAAGATGTGATCGTGCATTTCCTCAGCGATGCGCTCAGCAGCGACTATTCAGACGCGGCAGGCGCCGGGCTGATTGACTATCGCGTTCGCGATTACAGCGCTGAGCTGCTGGCGCTTTATGATATCGAAGACGCAGCAGCATGGCTGCCGCCGCTGCGGGAATCGAGCGCTGTCAGCGGTTATGTCACCGCGCTGGCAGCGGCGCGTACCGGGTTGCCGGCAGGTATACCGGTCGTGGCTGGCCTGTTTGACGTGGTGGCCAGTGCAGCCGGGTCAGGGGTGGTCAGCTGCGGTGACGCCTCAATCGTAGCCGGTACGTGGAGCATTAATCAGGTTGTTGTGGACAAACCTGACTATCTTCGCCCGGTCTCTATGAGTTCAATGATAGAACGGGATCGCTTTATGGCGATTGAAGCCAGCGCGACTTCTGCGGCCAACCTCAACTGGTTTCTGCGTGAGTTTGACGACCGGCGCGGCGGAAAAGGTGCGGCGCAGAGCAGTGAGTGTGTGGCGCAAATCCGCCAGGATCCGAACCTGCCGTTTTATCATCCCTATCTGTATTCCGGCCGCAAACCGGAACCGGCCCGGGCCGGATTTTACGGTCTGGGCGGCTGGCATACACGCGCAGATATGCTGTTTGCCCTGTTCGAAGGCGTGACCTTTGCTCACCGGGCGCATATTGACCGGCTGCACGCTGCCGGCCTTCCCTTTACCCGCGCAACGCTCTCAGGCGGTGCCGCGCGCAGCATAGTCTGGCCGCAGATGTTTGCCGACGTACTGAACATTCCGGTGCGGGTTGCAGCGTGCACGGAAACCGGCGCGCTGGGCGCCGCGCTGTGTGCCGGCGTTGGCGTAGGCGTATGGCGGGATTTAGCGGACGCGGTGCAGCATGCGGTCCGGCTGCAGCCGGACGCGCGGCAGCCGCGTCCGGAGTGGGTCAGCTTTCATGACGCGCGCTATCGCCAGTTTAAAAAACTGGAGCTGGCGATGCGCGATATCTGGCGTGAAACGCCCTGATACTCAGCGACACTGGCTGGCGCAGTTCTGTACGCAGATTTGTGCCAGCGAGCCACATCCGCCGCCGCTGTCATTTTTACACTGCGATTGCTGTACGTAGCAGTTTTGCTGACAGGCCGACACATCACATTTTGACGCAACCGGCGTAAACACCACAGACGGCGATTTAGGCTGTGGCTGCCAGTGACTCTGCGCCATCACGTTTACGCTGCACGCCATCATTAACGCAATTATCCACTTCATCATTACCCCTCCACGCTGAAGCCTTAAGTATGCGCAAAATCTGGTCAGAATACCGCATGAAACAAAAGATTCATGATCAATTAATTGCACCACTTCAGTGCAAATGCACTGCAACAATCGTTTCATAACCCTGTGCAATCTATTAAATATCAGGTTATTCAATAGATTGCCGATCGTCGCGCATCTGGTACAGAAGTTGCAGTGCTATCTGTCTGAGCACAGGAGACTATGATGAAAATAATTATTATTGGCGCCGGTATCGGCGGGATGAGTGCCGCCATCGCCCTGGAACGGGCAGGCTTTGAAACGGAAGTCTATGAGGCCGTTGCGGAGATGAAACCGGTTGGCGCAGCCATTTCCGTCTGGCCAAACGGGGTAAAGTGTCTTAATTCGCTCGGCCTGAAACAGCCGCTGCGCGCACTGAGCGGTAATATGGCCTGGATGGCTTATCACGATGCGCGCAGCGGTGCGCCGCTGACGCGTTTCAGCCTTGCCCCGCTGGTGCAGCAAACCGGTGAATATCCTGCGCCGGTTTCCCGCGCCGGGCTGCAGGCGATGCTGCTTGATAATTATGGCCGGACGCGCGTTCGCTTTGGCAGACGGGTTACGCATGCTGAACAGACGTCACAGGGCGTTACCGCGTTTTTTGCCGACGGCAGCGAAGCCGCAGGCGACCTGCTGGTTGCGGCAGACGGCACGCACTCGGTGCTGCGCGAGGCGGTTCTGGGTGAGCGCGTGACGCGCCGCTATGCGGTCTATGTAAACTGGAACGGGCTTATTACCGCAGATGAGGCGATTGCTCCCGCCGATCAGTGGACCACCTTTGTCGGCGACGGCAAACGCGTGTCACTAATGCCTATCGCCGGAAATCGCTTCTACTTTTTCTTCGATGTGCCGTTACCTGCCGGTCTTGCTCAGGATCGCACCATGCTGCGCGCCGATCTCAGCGGCTATTTCGCTGGCTGGGCTGAACCGGTGCAGCGGCTGATTGCGCAGCTCGACCCGCTGACCACCAACCGGGTCGAAATCCACGATACTGATCCCTTTACCCGCTTCGTACGCGGACGCATGGCGCTGCTGGGTGATGCAGCCCATAGCACCACGCCCGACATTGGCCAGGGCGGCTGCGCGGCAATGGAAGATGCCGTCGTGCTGGCCCAGACGCTGGCAACACACTCACTGGGCGTGGAAGATGCGCTGCTGCGCTATGAGGCGCGCCGGCTGGATCGTACCCGCGACCTGGTGCTGAAAGCACGCAAGCGCTGCGATATAACGCACGGCAAGGAGCCCGCGCTGACGGCAGCCTGGTATGAGGCGTTAAAAACTGAAAGCGGCGAACGGGTGCTGGCTGGGATGTGCGACACGATTAGCGGTGGCCCGATGGGGTAACGGGCCACCGCCTCTGCCCTACTCTGTACTCAGCCCGCGATGACGCAGCATCGGCTCAATCTCTGGCGCTTTACCGCGCCAGCTTAGCCAGACATGCTGCAGATCGCTGCTGTTTCCGCGTGACAACACCTGCTCGCGGAAGCGCTGCCCGTTTTCCCGCGTCAGGCCGCCACGTTCAGTAAACGCCTGATAGCCATCGTCAGCCAGCATCTGCGTCCAGATATAGGCGTAGTAACCCGCCGCATACCCTCCTCCCCAGATGTGACGAAAATAGCTGGAGCGATAGCGCGGCGGCACCGCTGCGAGCGCGATATTTTCTGCCTGCAGCGCCTGACGTTCAAAATGTTCCACATCCTGCGGCTTATCGTGCGCGGAAAGTGAATGCCACTGCAGATCCAGCAGCGCCGCCGCCAGCAGTTCGGTCATGTCATAACCTTTATTAAAGGTGGCGGCCTGCACCATTTTTTCGCGCAGTGCAGCGGGCATTGGCTCCCCGGTTTCCCAGTGACGCGCATAGCTGGCAAATACCGCCTCGTGACTGGCCCAGTGTTCATTGATTTGCGACGGAAACTCCACGAAGTCGCGGGGCGTGGCCGTACCGGAGAGGCTGGCGTAGCGCTGGTTTGCAAACAGACCATGCAGCGCATGACCAAATTCGTGGAACAGCGTGATAACCTCATCCCAGCTCAGCAGCGCCGGCTGACCAGGCTGCGGTTTGGTATAGTTGCAGACGTTGTAGATCACCGGTTTCTGATCCAGCAGCGCAGACTGGTCCACAAAGTTACCCATCCAGGCCCCGCCGCTTTTGTTATCGCGGGCAAAAAAGTCGGTGTAAAACAGCGCCAGCGGCGTCTCATCGGCATCGAAAATCTCATAGACGCACACATCCGGATGATAAACCGGCAGATCGTGGCGCTGACTGAACCGTAAACCGTAAAGCTGCGTGGCGGCCCAGAACACGCCGCGCTCCAGTACGTTATCCAGCGCGAACCAGGGACGAATGGTGTCTTCATCCAGGTCATACTTCGCCTGACGCACCTGCTCTGCGTAGAAATTCCAGTCCCAGGCGCGCAGGTCAAATGATTGCTGCTGCTCTGCCATCAGCTGTGAGATATCGTCCGCCTCGCGCCCGGCGCGCTGGCGGGCGGCCGGCACAATATTGCGCATAAAGCTCAGCGCAGCATCCGGCGTTTTCGCCATCTGATCCTGCAGGTTCCACGCCGCATAGCTGCTATAGCCTAGCAGCGCTGCCTGCTCCGCGCGCAGCTGCGCCATGCGTGAAACCAGCTGCCGCGTATCATTCTCATCATTGCGTTCACAGCGGCTCAGCGCCTGTTCAAACAGCGCTTCCCGCGTGGCGCGGATGGTTAACCGGGTCAGCGCCGGCTGCTGCGTCGTGTTTTGCAGCGGGATCAGCCACTGGTTATCAAGACCGCGCGCGGCCGCCGCGGCGCGTGCCTGTTCAAGCGCTGCGTCGCTGAGTCCCGCCAGCGCCTCTGCGCTGCTGACGGTATAGGCCGCCGACTGCGTCGCTGCCAGGAGCCGGTTACCAAAGCGGGTGCTGAGACCCGCCAGCTCCTGATTAATGGCGCGCAGCCGCTGTTTGTCGTCATCGCTCAGGCCGGCACCGGCCAGCTGAAATGCCTGTCGCGTGACTTCCGTGAGCCGCACGGCCTCCGCGTCCGGGCAGGCGGTGCCTCGCTGCTGCCAGACAGCATCCAGCCGGGCAAAGAGCGCGCTGTTCAGGTAGATCTCATCGTGCAGCGCCGCCAGTGCCGGCGTAATCATCTCTTCCACCTCCTGCAGCCGCGGCGACGTATTCGCTGCCGTCATGGCTGAAAAGACCTGCCACACCCGGCTCAGTAAGAGGCCGCTGCGCTCCAGCGCTTCAAACGTATTGGCAAAGTCCGGCGGTGCCGGGTTTGCGACAATCGCGGCAACTTCGCGGCGTTTCTCTTCGATGCCCGCTTCCAGCGCGGGCAGAAAATCGTCTTCGCTTATCTGATCAAACGGCGGTGCCTGATACGGCAGCGTGCTGGCGGTAAAAAAGGGATTGGCGGATCGGTTCATTATCGCTCCTGATAATCAGCAACGCCGCAAAAGCCTGCGGCAGAGAGCCTTTATCCTGGCACGCCGGTTTGCGGGCAACAACTCTGCACGCTGTCAGCCGTCTCTTTTTGCCACACCGGCCGGCCGTTTACCCAGGTCTGCGCAATGTTGCGATCGTCGCCAAGCGTCATCAGGACAAACAGCTGCTCGAAGATATCTTTACTGTTGCCATGACGCAGCTGCTGCAGCGGTGATACTGCCGGATCCAGCACGACAAAATCGGCCTCTTTACCGGGAGTAAAGTTGCCGATTTTCTCATCGAGATCCAGCGCCTGCGCTCCGCCAAGCGTGGCGCGATACAGCGCTTCACAGGCGGTCAGCTTATAGTGCTGCAGCTGCCCCACTTTATACGCTTCGCCCAGCGTCTGCAGCAGGTTGAACGTGGTGCCTGCGCCGACATCGGTACCGATCCCCATGCGCACGTTCTCCTGCCAGCAGCGTTTGAGATCAAACAGCCCGCTGCCAAGAAACAGATTTGAAGTAGGACAAAACGCGATGGCTGAACCGGTGTCGTGCAGGCACTGCCACTCATGATCCTGCAGATGCAGGCAGTGGGCAAATACGCTGCGTGCGCCCGTGAGCTGGTAGTGGTGATAGACATCGAGATAGCCGTTGCGCTCGGGAAAAAGCTCTCTGACCCACGCCACCTCCTGCGGATTTTCACTCAGGTGCGTATGCAGCCAGGTATCGGGAAACTCAGTTCGCAGCTGGCGCACCCGTTCCAGCAGCTGTGGCGAAGAGGTCGGCGCAAAGCGTGGCGTCAGCGCATAGCCAAGACGGCCGCGCCGGTGCCAGCGCGCTATCAGCGCCCGCGTCTGCTGATAACTCGTTTCGGGCGTTTCGGTAAGGTAGTCGGGCGCGTTGCGATCCATCATCACTTTACCGGCAATGAGCCGCATGCTGAGCCGCTCTGCCGCGCTGAACAGCGCCTCAACCGACTGCGGATGCACCGTGCCGAACACCAGCGCGGTAGTGGTACCGTTAGCCAGCAGCTGCTGCAGGAAAAAAGCGGACATCTTTGCCGCATGGGTTGCACAGTGATACTGCTGCTCGACCGGAAAGGTATAGGTATTCAGCCAGGTCAGCAGCTGTTCACCGAACGCCCCCATCATTTCCGTCTGCGGATAGTGAATATGCGTATCAATAAACCCCGGCACAATCAGCTTACCGCGCAGATCCGTTACCTGCCTGTGGTCAACCTGATGCGCCGCGCTGCTCCAGCTTTGCAGGCTGACAATTTTTCCTGCACGCAGTGTCAGCACGCCATCAGCAAGATAGCGTGCGGCGTCACTCAGCGCCTCCGGCTGGTACACCGTGCGGGTAAAATCAAAAAAACTGGCGCGCAGCAGCGTCTCATTGTCAGCGTTCATAGCTCATCCTCTCAGTAAGATAAACCGATAGTGCAAAGGCTGTGCCACCTCTGAATTATTCATCCAAATCATGAGGTTAGATAAACATTAAAAGCAAACGAATGCGCAACCGATTACGCCGCTTTGCACCAGGTTCAGATGCCGGGCGCAACGACTTACTCTGTCCCGTTACGCCTCATCACGGTGCAGCCCTGCACCCGGTTAATGCACACCGGCGGCAGACTGCTTTTTTTCAGCAGGCAGGAAGTGATGGTGATATGGTTAACGCGGACTACCTGAAAACAGTTAAGGAACAGTGAGATGATTATTTTTGTTACCGGTGCTACTGCGGGTTTTGGTGAAAGTATCACCCGCCGCTTCATTGCCACAGGCCATAAAGTGATCGCCAGCGGACGGCGCGCTGAACGACTGCAGGCGCTGAAGGATGAGCTGGGTGAAAACCTCTATACCGTTCAGCTTGATGTTCGCGATCGTGCCGCGATCGATGACATTGTGGCTGCGCTTCCGGCTGAATGGCGCGCTATTGATGTACTGGTCAACAACGCGGGCCTGGCGCTGGGCACTGAGCCGGCTCACAAAGCCAGTGTCGATGACTGGGATAATATGATCGATACCAATACAAAAGGCCTGGTATACATGACCCGGGCGCTGCTGCCCGCCATGGTAGAGCGCAACGTCGGACATATCGTGAACATCGGTTCAATTGCCGGCAGCTGGCCCTATGCGGGCGGCAACGTTTATGGCGCAACCAAAGCATTTGTGCGTCAGTTCAGCCTGAATCTGCGGACCGATCTGCACGGCACCGCGCTGCGTGTGACCGATATTGAGCCAGGCCTGGTTGGCGGAACGGAGTTTTCTAACGTGCGCTTCAAAGGCGATGACGATCGCGCCGGCGCCGTGTATGAAGGCACGACAGCACTGACCGCGGAAGATGTTACCGAAGCGGTTTACTGGGTTACTACGCTGCCAGCGCATGTGAACATCAATACGCTGGAGATCATGCCGGTCAGCCAGACCACTGCCGGCCTGAAAGTGCATAAAGCGCACTGATTTTATGTGACAGCGTCACTTATCCCTGCCGGGTGACGCTGTCAGGCTTTTCCCCAGCCTGTCACCATAATCAGCATGCCGCACAGCGCTATCAGCGCGCCAGTCCAGTCCCATGCGCTCAGGCGTACCCCGTCTACCACGCGTAGCCAGAGCAGAGCCGTAAACACATAGACGCCTCCGTATGCCGCATATACCCGTCCGCTTGCTGCCGGATGCAGCGTGAGCAGCCAGACAAACAGCGCCAGACTGGCGGCGGCAGGCAGCAGCAGCCATGCGCTCATCCCTTTACGCAGCCAGAGCCAGGGCAGGAAACAGCCAGTGATCTCTGCAACCGCCGTAATGAAAAACAATAGTGTGGTCTGGATCAGCATAACCCTGCTCTCTGTTACCTCAACAAACTGCACACCGCTGGTGAGCAGTAAAAGCGCGATGATATACTAGGGGCTGTTACAGAGACAGCCTCCTATGGCTGACCGGGTCTGACTGAAGGACAACACCATGAAAAATTATGCTTCTGTTCTGTTTACGGCGTTACTGTCGGCCAGTGTGCTGTTGACCGCTCCCCTTGCCACCGCGCGCACCGATCGCCTGATTGTGGAAGATGGCAACAGTGCGGCCAGCAACGAAGCCGCGCGCCAGAGTAAAGAGCAGTGGAACGATACCCGCAATCTGCGCAGCAAAATTAATACCCGGACAGAGAAAGAGTTTGATAAAGCAGACCGCGCGTTTGATACCCGCGACGCCTGCGACAAGAGCTATAACGTTAACGCTTACTGGGAAGAGAATACCCTGCGCTGCCTTGATCGCCGGACCGGTCGCCCGGTCGCGCCGTAACGCAGCTGTGCTGCTATAGTGTTCAGAGAGACAGTCAACAAGGAGTTAGCGATGAAAAAGGGTTCTCTGGTACTGCTGCTGGGTGCTATGACGCTGCCGCTGATGGCTCAGGCCTCCTGCGACAGCGTTCGTGCCGATATCAGCAAAAAAATTGTCAGCAACGGCGTGGCGGAGTCAGATTTTACGCTGGACATCGTGCCAAACGATCAGGCCGATCAGGCGGGTGGTCAGGTGGTCGGCCACTGTGAAAACGATACGCAAAAAATTGTTTATAAAAAGAATATGCGGGATGCAGACGGCAGCGCGCCCGACAGCGCCGGCAGCTCGCAGGATATGTCAGCGCAGTAACCGCAACCGGGGCAGCGTCTGCCCCGGTTTTTCACCTGTTATTCCGTCTCCGGCCGCTGACGCGGCATCAGCCAGGCGATCCACACCGTCAGCAGCGCAATCAGCAAGGCCACGATAAATACCCAGTGCAGCGAGGCTGCAATCTCAGTTGTCCAGAGCTGCAGTTCTGCCACCGGCAGCGCCTCACGACTCTCCGGCGACATGATTTTTTGCATGGGATCGTTCGCCTGCGGCAGCCGCTGCGCCAGGTTGATATTTAAAACCGCCCCCATCAGTGCGGTTCCCAGCGCCGAACCCAGCATCCGGCTGAACATAATGGAAGCAGTGCAGATACCGCGGATCTCATATTGCGCATGGTTTTGTACGGAGACCAGAAAGGTGGTGCTGGTCATGCCCATGCCGGTGCCGATAACAAAGGCCGTGAAGCCCGCCTGCAGTACGGAGCTGTCTGCATGGAGCAACAGCAGCAACGCGCTGCCGGCAATCAGTAACAGTGCGCCGAGCTGAGCGGTAAAGCGGTAAGAGGTTACGAGCATCAGGCGACCGCTCAGCGTACTGGCAATCGGCCAGCCGATTGACATCATCGCCAGCGCACTACCCGCCTGCAGCGGCGTGCCGCCGGTGATCCCCTGGATCCAGGTTGGCAGAAACGCGCTGATACCCATCATGGTCGCGCCAATAATCAGGTTACCGGCATTGCCCGCCACAATCAGGCGGCTGCGCCACAGCGCGAGCGGGAAGAGCGGCGCCGCCGTCTGCTGCTCGTGCCGTTTAAGACGCCAGCCAGCCACGCCTGCCAGCAGCAGGAAGAGCAGCAGCCAGTAGCCGAGCGCTTCCGCCTGCAGCAGCGCCACCAGCAGCGCGGTGACGCTGATCATCAGCCAGCAGCTGCCGGTGATATTCAGCGCACCTGACACAGAGGCCTGGCGTGTGGGAAGGAAGCGCGCCAGCAGCAGCATTGAGATCAGGCCTACCGGTACATTGACCCAGAATATCACCGCCCAGCTGAAATGCTGCACCAGCCACGCGCCGCTAAGCGGCCCGATAATCGCCGCCACGCCCCAGACGCTGGAGAGCCAGCCCTGCACGGTGGCGCGTTCACGCGGGGAATAGATATCCGCCACAATAGTGGTGGTCAGCGGCATGATTGCGCCTGCCCCCAGCCCCTGAAACGCGCGAAACAGAATGAGCCATGTCATGGTATGGGCAAAGCCGCACAGCACTGAGCCGAACAAAAACAGCGACACTCCGACAAAAAAGAGCCGCTTACGTCCCCATATATCGGCTAAACGCCCATAAAGCGGCACGCTGACCGCCTGTGTCAGCAGATAAATAGAAAACACCCAGCCAAACTGCGCAAAGCCGCCAAGATCGGCAATTATCGTGGGCATGGCCGTGGCGACAATAGTGACCTCAATCGCGGCCATAAACATCGCCAGCATACAGGCAAACAGGATCCATGGACGATGGCTGCGCAAAACTTCAGCGTGCTCTGACATAACGCTCCTTATACCGGTTAATCTTTTGGTTCAGCCACACAATGCGCCAGCCAGCGTTTATGTGACAGGGTAACCTTTTTCGATGAATTTTTTTTATTGTCATAGCATCCCATATCCCGCGCGGGCTGCATGCCGTTTTGCCCGCACCCTGCCCGCTGTTTTTTGCGCTAAATGCTGGCTTTGCCGATCAGAGATTGCTATAGATTTTTAGCCGTACGGTTAATTACATGTGAATTTACGCAGCTTTAGCGCGGTCAATCTGCCTTTTAACCATAAAATTTTGCTATCGAACGCGGCCCCTTATCCTGCCGCTCAGCAGAGCAATCATAGCTGATTGTTATATTTATTCAGGGAGAAAACGGTTATGCCTCACGCATCGCTGATCCGGCGCACCGGATTGGCTCTTCTCACACTTTTAGTACTCGTCGCGCTGCTGGTCTGGGGACTCGGTCCGGATACGCTGCGCGCCCGCCAGACCGATCTGATTTATCTCGGTCAGCAGCATCTCTGGCTGGTTTTCTGGTCCATGCTCTGCGCGCTGCTGGTGGGGATCCCTTCCGGGATTGTGCTGAGCCGTCCTTTTGCACGACGCCGGGCTGAATATGTTATGCAGATATTCAACGTCGGTAATACCCTCCCGCCTCTGGCCGTGCTGGCGCTGGCCATGGTGGTTGTGGGCATCGGTGAACAGCCGGCGCTGATTGCCCTGTTCCTCGCCTCGCTGCTGCCCATTGTGCGCAATACCTATGCCGGCCTGTGCGCGGTCCCCCCTGCGCTGATTGAAGCGGCAAAAGGCATTGGCATGACCCGCCTGCAGCGGCTGCGCCAGGTTGAGCTGCCGGACGCGCTGCCGGTGATATTAGCCGGGGTGCGCATCGCCACAGCGATTAACGTCGGCACCGCGCCGCTGGCCTTTTTGATAGGCGCGAGCAGCTACGGCGAACTGATTTTCCCCGGAATTTATCTGAACGATTTCCCGACGCTGATTCTGGGCGCGGCCGCCACCGCGCTGATAGCCCTGATCCTGGATATGCTGCTGGCCGCGCTGGGCCGCATTCTTTCGCCACACGCTGCAACTTAACCCATGGAGCACGTTTTGATGATCCTCACCAGGCCGCTTTCCCGCTGGCTGCGCGATGCTGTGCTGGCGCTGAGCACTGCGCTGCTGCTGACTCAGTCAGCAATGGCTGCTGCGCCCGTTACGCTCTCCACCAAAAGCTTTACTGAACAACATATTTTGTCTGCCCTGACCGTTTTATGGCTGCAGAAAAACGGATTTAAGATCATCCCAAAGACCAATATTGCCACCACCATCAGCCGTAATGCCATGATCAATAAACAGATTGATATGACATGGGAATATACCGGCACCTCGCTCATTATTTTTAACCACATCAGTAAGCCCATGTCCCCTGAGCAGGCGTGGGCGACAGTGAAAAAGCTCGATGCAAAACAGGGGCTGGTCTGGCTTAAACCGGCACCCATGAACAATACCTACGCTTTCGCCATGCAGCGACGTCGCGCAGAGCAGGAGGGTATTACCACCCTGTCGCAGCTGGTCAGCAAAATGGAACAGGTGCGCAGGAACGATCCGGAGCATAACTGGCGGCTGGGGCTGGATCTGGAATTTGCGGGCCGCTCCGATGGCCTGAAGCCGCTGCAAAAAGTTTATCAACTGCCGCTCGATCGCCCGCAAATCCGCCAGATGGATCCCGGACTGGTCTATAACGCGGTGCGTGACGGGTTTGTGGACGCCGGCCTGATCTATACCACCGATGGCCGCGTCAAAGGCTTTGACCTGCTGGTATTAAAAGATGATAAGCACTTCTTCCCCAGTTACAACGTCACGCCAGTGGTGCGTAAAGAGGTGCTCGCTGCACATCCTGGCCTGGAGAAAGCGCTGAATCAGCTGTCAGCATTGATTACTGATGACGCTATTTCAGAAATGAACAAGCGGGTGGATATCGATCATCAGTCACCCGCTCAGGTTGCCCGCGATTTCCTCCAGACCCGTAACATGCTGTAAGGAGACACCATGGATACCCTCTATTACATCACTGACAACTGGCAGATGCTGCTGGGCCTGACGTGGCAGCACACCTGGCTGGTGCTTGTGGCGGTTGGCTTTGCCATCCTCGCTGGCGTGCCGCTGGGCATTTTGATTGTACGCGTTAAATGGCTGGCGACGCCGGTGCTGGGCATTGCCACTATTGTGCTGACTATCCCTACCATCGCGCTGTTCGGGCTAATGATCCCGCTTTTTTCACTGATCGGCCAGGGCATCGGCGCCCTGCCTGCGATTACGGCTGTGTTTCTCTATTCGCTGCTGCCTATTGTGCGTAACACCCATACGGCGCTGGAGAACCTGCCCTCCGGACTGCGCGAAGCGGGACGCGGCATTGGTATGACGTTCTGGCAGCGGCTGCGCTGGGTAGAGATCCCGATGGCGCTGCCGGTGATTTTTGGCGGCATCCGCACGGCGGTGGTGATGAACGTCGGCGTTATGGCGATCGCCGCCGTTATCGGTGCAGGCGGTCTCGGACTGCAGCTGCTGGATGGCATCGGCGGTAGCGATGTACGCATGCTTATTGCCGGCGCGCTGATGATCTGCCTGCTGGCTATCTTTCTTGACTGGCTGCTGCACCGGCTGCAGCTGGCACTGACCCCGAGGGGGATTCGCGAATGATTAAACTGGAAAACCTGACGAAAACTTTTACGCAGAAAAATGGCACGGCCTTTAATGCGGTAGATAACGTCAGCCTGCATGTACCGGCAGGCGAAATGTGCGTGCTGCTCGGCCCTTCCGGCTGCGGCAAAACCACCACGCTGAAGATGATTAACCGGCTGATACCGGCCAGCGGCGGCCGGATTTATATCAACGGAGAGGATACCAGCGGCCAGGATACGGTAACGCTGCGCCGCAATATCGGCTATGTGATCCAGCAGATTGGCCTGTTTCCGAACATGACGATTGAGGAGAATATTACGGTGGTGCCCCGCATGCTGGGCTGGGATAAAAAGCGCTGCCGTGAAAGAGCCACGGAGCTGATGAGCATGGTGGCGCTGGATCCGACTAAGTTTTTACATCGCTACCCGCGTGAAATGTCCGGCGGTCAGCAGCAGCGCATTGGCGTTATCCGGGCACTGGCTGCCGATCCACCGGTGCTGCTGATGGATGAGCCTTTTGGCGCCGTCGACCCGATAAACCGCGAAGCGATCCAGAATGAGTTTCTTGAGATGCAGCGCCAGCTGAAAAAAACGGTCATGCTGGTCAGCCACGATATCGATGAAGCGTTAAAGCTCGGCGATCGCATTGCGGTATTTGGTCAGGGAAAAATCGTGCAGTGCGCCAGCCCGGATGAGCTGCTGGCAAAACCCGCAAACGACTTTGTCGGATCCTTTGTCGGTCAGGATCGCACCCTTAAACGCCTGCTGCTGGTACAGGCAGGCGACGTTACCGACCAGCAGCCTGCCATTACCGTACGCCGCAGCACGCCGCTTATGGAGGCATTTACCACCATGGATGACAACGATATGCGTTCAGTCACCGTGGTCGATGAGGATGACAGGCCGCTTGGCTTTGTGAAGCGTCGCGAGGCGCGCGGTGCTGCCGGCCACTGCGGGGAGAGGCTGCACCACTTTCGCGTCACTGGCAAAGCTGAAGAGAACCTGCGCGTGGTGCTGTCAAAACTGTATGAGCACAACACCGTCTGGATGCCGATTGTCGATGAGAATGGCCGCTACAGCGGCGAAATCTCACAGGATTATATCGCAGACTATCTTAGTTCAGGCCGGACCCGCCGCCGCCTTAATCCCTGACGTGGCGTGCGCCTGAACCGGCGCACGCGCTCTGTTCCGCCCTTCTGCCCGCTGCAAATTTGCCGGCAGAAGCAGACGCAGCAGGGAGAGTCTGCAGAGCTGGATACGCATGTTGTTTTATACGGCGGCGCTGTGTGCGCTGGCTGAGTGCACCGACGGCCCGATTAACGCGCCGGGATTGATATAACGGGTCAGATCGCGCTGTTCAGCGCGCGGGAGATAAGGCAGCTCTCCCAGTAGCGGCGCATTGAGCCGGTCGCTCAGCACGCTGACAATCTCAGCATAATGGGCAAGGCCCGGATTAATACGGTTTGCGACCCAGCCTGCCAGCATCAGCCCGTCATGCACAATCGCCTCCGCCGTCAGCAGCGCATGATTGATGCACCCCGTTTTGATCCCTACGACCAGCACGACCGGCAGCTGCTGTTGCTGTACCCAGCCGGCGAGTGGCTGCCGATCGTTCATCAGGCTGCGCCAGCCGCCTGTGCCCTCAACGATCACATATCCGGCCTGCGCCTGCAGCTCTGCCAGACGCCGGTCAAGCAATGCGTAGTCGACGGGCTGCAGGGTGCCCGCGCCGGCCTCATTTTCCGTCAGTATAACCGGATTAACAGCCGGATAGCTCAGCGTCAGCCCTGACGCCTGCTGCAGCAGTTCTGCATCGCGGTTACGCAATCCTTCCGGCGTGGCGCGCGCCTCTTTTGCCACAGGTTTAAAACCTGCGGCGCAGATGTTTGCCTGCGCCAGCGATTGCAGCAGCGCGCATGCAACGACCGTTTTTCCTGCTCCGGTATCCGTAGCCGTGACAAATAACGTGTTCACCTGTTCCACTCCTTCCAGTAAGCAGCATGGGTAGCCTGCGAAGAAGGCAGTGTAGATAATTGACGCAGCAGGCAGTTTGCGTTAGCGCAAACTTAAGGTGAGCTGCAGTTATCCCTGCAGCAGTTTGATCAGCAGATGACCGTTATAAAGAGCATCTTTGATGAGCGCTGCAGCTCCCAGCGTACCGGGATCGTCCATTAACGCAGGCACCAGCTCAAGATCGCGGCTGTAAGCGGGCAGCGCCTGCTGGCGGATAGTGCTGCTTACGGCAGGAAAAAGGACATCTGCGGCCTGATTGAGTGGTGAACCGATAAGAATTTTTTGCGGGTTGAAAATATTCACCATCATCGCCAGCATGCGTCCGACGTGATGGCCGACGCCGGCAATCGCATCATGTGCCAGCCGGTCTCCCTGCTGCGCAGCACGGCAGAGGTTTTCCAGCGTCAGCGGCTGCTGATGCAGCGGGCTGTCAGACTGCAGAGCGAGTCGCTGCCGGACCAGCTGCAGCAGGCTGGCGGTGCTGGCTACCGTCTCCAGACAGCCGTGGTTGCCGCAGTAGCACTGCTGGCCCCACGGATCGATCTGCGTATGCCCTATCTCTACCAGCGCCCGACCGCTTTTGTGCAGCAGCTGACCGCCGCTGATAACGCCTGCGCCTACGGTCTCATCAATCACAATCTGAATGACATCCTGCGCGCCGCGCGACGCGCCAAACAGCGCCTCTGCCAGCGTCCACGCTGAAATGTCATGCTGCACAAACACCGGCAGGCCGGAGCGCTGCGCCAGCGTTTCACCAAGCGGCATATCCTGTACGTCATAGCCCGGCATGCGATGGACCACGCCGGAAGCCGCATTAATCAGACCAGGGGCCGTGATAGCGATAGCCGTCAGACGCTCCAGCCGCTGCTGATGACGGATAAAGAACGCATCCACCAGCGTCTGCAGCGTCTGCAGCAGCGGCACGTCAGAGACCACGGGCAGCGGCAGACGATCCTCTTCCAGCGCACGGCTGCTTAAATCGCGCAGCGTCAGCGTCACCACGCCGGGCTGAATGCGTATCGCCAGGTAGTGCCACGCCAGCGTATCCAGTACGAGGCCGATCGCCGGGCGGCCGCGACTGCCTGGCTCCTGAAACTCCGTTTCCTGTACCAGATGCGCATCCAGCATTTCACGTACAATTTTGGTGATGCTGGCGGGAGCCAGCTGCGCCCGCTTCGAGAGTTCAATACGTGATATCGGCCCATACTGGTCAATCAGACGATAGACTACGCCTGCATTAGTCTGTTTGATGTGGTCAATATGACCCGGCTGACTCTCCCGATTCACACCCTGCTCCCGGATATTTTCGCGCTTCTAAATAAACATTCGCTATGGTGAGGTACTTTGCCGGAGAGCGTTAACTATTTGGCTGAAAATGTGACTGGTCGCACAGATTGCCATAACCAGTCTGCCGGCATTGCGTCAGATTTCAGCGTTTTCCAGCATCAGCGCCTGCATATTGCGCATCTGCGCGGAGGGTTCCCGCAGCGCCGGCCAGACCAGCCAGACTTCCGAACGCGCATCATGCTCCTCCAGCGGGATCCAGACCAGATCGGCCAGACGGGCCCGGGCAAAAGCGGCGGGCAAGACAGAGATCCCCAGCCCGGTTGCGACCAGGCCCAGAATTGTCATCGCCTCACCGGCCTCCTGCGTAACAACCGGACTGACGTGATAGCGATGCAGCAGCGCCAGAATGTCACCGTAGAGCGCCGTACCGCTTTGCGCGTCAAAGAAAATAAACGGCTCCCCGGCCAGGGCGCGAACGGAGAGACTGCGGTGTTTCGCCAGCGCATGATCGCGGTGCATCACGGCATACAATGGCTCGCGCAGCAGCAGCTGGTAATGCAGATCTGCCGGCAGCGGCGTATTACGCATGACACCGAGATCGAGCTGGCCATCAAGCAGCGGCGTCAGCTGCTGGCGGGTGTTGTACTCCTGCATATGAATATGCACTTCCGGCCAGCGCTGGCGAAAACGAAACAGCGCGTCTGAAACCAGCCCGGTAAAAGGCGCGGATGAGGTAAAACCGATGCGCAGCTCGCCCTGCTGGCCCTGATGGATGCGTGCAGCCCGGTCCGCACTCTGGTTCACCTGCAGCAGAATAGCGCGCGCATCCTGCAGGAAAGCGGCACCGGCGGGCGTCAGCTGTACGCTGCGATTGGTGCGCACCAGCAGACGGGCCTGAATGCTCTGCTCCAGCTGCTGGATCTGCTGGCTGAGCGGTGGCTGAGAAATATTGAGACGTCGTGCCGCGCGGCCAAAATGCAGCTCTTCAGCAACAGCGATAAAATAACGCAGGTGACGCAGCTCAATATTCATATTTTTAACATATCAGTTGAGATGATTAATATATTGTACATCTCATTCACCGCTTCTTACAGTAAGGTATTCTCTCTGAACAAGGACACCCTGTGAGCCGCCTTACCTCGCTGTTCGTGCGTGACAATCCCGATTTCACTGCCGGCGCCGCCACCTCCCGCATCGGGCGTGAATCGCCGCAGTTCCTGCCGGTAACGCTGGCGCTGTTTTCTGCCGGCCTGGCCACCTTTGCGCTGCTCTATTGTGTTCAGCCTATTCTGCCAGTTCTGTCTCAGCAATTCGGCATCACGCCGGCACAAAGCAGTATTTCGCTGTCGCTCTCTACCGGTTTAATGGCGCTGGGTCTGCTGTTTACCGGTCCGCTATCAGACGCTATCGGCCGTAAGCCGGTAATGGTGACGGCGCTGATGCTGGGGGCGTTATGTACGCTGTTATCGGCCATGATGCACAGCTGGCACGCCATTCTGCTGATGCGTGCGCTGATCGGCCTGTCGCTCAGCGGCGTGGCCGCCGTCGGTATGACTTACCTCAGTGAAGAGATGCACCCCCGGGTGGTGGCTTTTTCTATGGGGCTCTATATCAGCGGTAACTCTATTGGCGGCATGAGCGGGCGCCTGCTCACCGGGGTCATCACCGATTTTTTTTCATGGCGTATCGCCATTGGTGTCGTGGGTTGCTGCTCGCTGGCGGCGGCACTGATGTTCTGGAAAATCCTGCCCGCTTCACGTCACTTTCGCCCCGCCTCGCTCCGTCCGCGTCATCTGATGATCAACTTCCGCCTGCACTGGCGCGACGGCGGGCTGCCGCTGCTGTTTGCAGAAGCGTTTCTGCTGATGGGCGCGTTTGTCACCCTGTTTAACTATATTGGCTACCGGCTGCTGGGAGCACCGTGGGCTCTCAGCCAGGCGGTAGTGGGATTACTGTCGCTGGTTTATCTCACCGGCTCCTGGAGTTCCCCCAAAGCAGGGGCCATGACCAGCCGCTTTGGGCGCGGGCCGGTCATGCTGAGCGCTATTGCCATTATGCTGGCCGGGCTGCTGCTGACGCTGGCACCCGCCTTATGGATAATCATTCCTGGTATGATGCTCTTTACCGCCGGTTTTTTTGCCGCACACGCCGTGGCCAGCGGCTGGGTGGGCACGCGCGCCCGGCGCGCCAGAGGCCAGGCCTCTTCGCTTTATCTGTTCAGCTACTATGCGGGATCCAGTCTGGCCGGTACGGCCGGCGGCCTGTTCTGGCACCGTTACGGCTGGCCGGGCGTCACGCTGTTTATTACGCTGCTATTACTTCTGGCGCTGCTCACCGGCTATCTGCTGTTGCGTCGCCGTCTCTGATCCGCTTTTATAGCCGGGCGAAGCGTCCCGGCTCCGTTTTTACCGCCTTTCTCCAGGTCCACCTGAAACAAAACTGCAATTCATCGTTATAATCTTTTCTATTCCAATAATAGTAAGACGTTTTTTTTTACAGCAATGAGGTGGTTAATGGCGCTTTTTTATTATGTCGATAAACATGCCGGTTATAACGACAATCATGTGGTGCACGCAAAAGGCTGCCCGTTCCTGCCAGCCGACCCTGCCCGGCGCTTTCTTGGCACCTTTTATGCCCCGAACGCCGCCATTCAGCAGGCGCGTAAATTTTACCCGGGCGCCATGGGCTGCGAGCAGTGCTGTCCGGTGGGCGTAAAAAAAAACCTGAATCACTGCAATAGCGTGGCCCTGAAACATATGGTGTGACTCTGATAATTCTGGTCTGAAGTGATGCTGCCATGAAAAGAGCGTTATGCCGTCGCTCTGGCAGCCCTGCGCCACACTCGCTTTCCCGCCTGCGGCTGATGCCGGTTATAAACAGAGGAATAAAAAAGCCTTAGCAGGTTTCCATCTGCCGGTTCATCAGCCACAATAGAGTTAATTTGTGACGCAGATCACCTTCGAGGCGTCTCTGCTCCCGTTAACCTGCTGTCTGACTAATTTGAACTTCATGCAAACTTCTACCGTTTCCCGTAAAACAGCCTGGCTACGCGTTGTCCTGCTGGCCATTGCGGCGTTTGTCTTTAACACCACTGAATTTGTCCCGGTGGGCCTGCTTTCCGATATTGCAGCAAGCTTTTCGATGAAAACGGCCGATGTGGGTATCATGCTTACCATTTATGCCTGGGTAGTGGCGCTGCTGTCCCTGCCGCTGATGCTGCTGACGCGTAACGTTGAGCGGCGTCTGCTGCTGGCGGTTCTGTTTATTCTCTTTACCGGCAGCCATGTGCTTTCTGCATTTGCATGGGACTTCCGCTCTCTGGTGGTTTCCCGTATCGGCATTGCGCTGTCGCACGCTGTGTTCTGGTCGATCACCGCCTCGCTTGCCATCCGGGTGGCCCCGGCAGGTAAGAAAACGCAGGCGCTCAGTATGCTTGCGACCGGAACCGCACTGGCAATGGTGCTGGGGGTTCCCATCGGGCGCGTGATCGGACAGTACCTCGGCTGGCGCACAACATTTGGCATGATTGGCCTCTCGGCGCTGGTGCTGATGATCCTGCTGGTGCGCGTATTACCGCGTCTGCCAAGCGAACATACCGGCTCACTCAGCAGCGTGCCAATGCTGTTCCGCCGTCCGGCGCTGGTCACGATGTATCTGCTGGTAACGCTGGTGGTCACGGCACATTACACCGCTTACAGCTATATTGAGCCCTTTATGCAGGTCGTGGCGAACGCAGATGCCAATTTTACCACCCTGCTGCTGCTGCTGTTCGGCTCTGCGGGTATTCTCGGCAGTATTCTGTTCAGTACGCTGGGTAACCGCTTCCCCTCCGCGCTGTTAATCGCTGCCATTGCGCTGATCACGCTGTGTATGGGGCTGCTGATCTTTGCTGCGGTGCGCCCGACCGCCATTATTACCCTCTGTATTATCTGGGGCATGGCGATGATGATGATCGGTCTGGCGATGCAGGTTCGCGTGTTGTCACTGGCCCCGGACGCCACTGATGTCGCGATGTCGCTCTTCTCCGGAATTTATAATATCGGTATCGGAGCCGGTGCGCTGCTCGGCAGCCAGGTCAGCCAGCATCTGCAGCTTTCGGATGTGGGCAACGTCGGAGCGCTGATAGGGCTCTTCTCGCTGTTCTGGTGCGTGGCGATTTTCCGCCGCTATCCGCAGTTACGCTCAAATGGCTAGCTGACTGACCGGCAGCAGCAGGGACGCACGCTGCCGGATCCCGCTTTTATACACATCACGCCTCGCATCCTGTCCGTTTTGCCCTTTATAATCGGGCTGACACTCTTCGCAGGGACTGTTATGAACAGTAAACGATTAACGCTGATTCTGTCGCGCGCCGTCAGCCAGGTCATGCTGGACGATATCCGGGCGATTGTGCCAGCCGCTGCGCTGAGCGTTTTTATCAATACGCTGGATGACACCCGCTATGCAACGGTTGATTGCCTTCAGAACGAAGAGAACTGTGCGCTGCTGGCATCTGCGATTGTGGTCTGGCGTCAGCTCGGGCACATTCAGCACATTGATTACTATAAAGGCGATCGCCTGCGGCAGATCGCGGGTGCCACGCAGTTTGAACTGTTCAGCATAATGAAAACGCATCGCGCGCTGCTCAGGCTCGCTTAATAAGGATTGGCTATGAAGATTGGTTTACTGTTTCCCATTGCTATTATCGTTGCCGGCGTAACGTTTCTGGCCTGGTTTATCGCCAGCGGCGCAGCCATGCCGGGATCGTAAACGACACTGCGGCGCCGCGGGCAAAGCCAGGCAAAAATGTGGCAACGGCGTTAACGTATATGCTTCTGGCTGAAGAGTAAGGCTGCCCCGCTCAGCAGCGACATCGCCATCAGATAATAGCCCGGTGCCAGGCTGGTTCCCGTCCAGCTGATCAGCAAAGTACAGATCAGGGGCGCGAAGCCGCCAAAAACCGTAACGGCAATGTTATAGCTGATCGCCATACCGCTGGCGCGCGTGCCCGCAGGAAAGAGATCGGCCATCACCGAGGGCACCACAGAGAAGTAGACCGACTTCAGCAGCGCCATCCAGCAGACCAGCAGAATCAGCGTGACCGGCGTGGTATGGTTCGCTAACAGCCGGAACGCCGGCCAGATAGTGACCATTAACAGTATCAGCGATCCCCACATCAGCGGCGCCCGGCCAATGCGCTCGGCCCATAGCCCCATCAGCGGTGTCATCAGCGTCAGGATCACCCCGCCCAGCAGCGTAGCGGTGAAGGCCACGGTGCCTGACAGATGCAGATTTTTCGTCGCCCAGGTCGGCACATAGTTCAGCATGTAGTTGACCGCAGTTGAGATCACCATCAGGCCAATGGCCAGCAGCATCAGCTGCTTCTGACGCCCGAACAGGCGTTTCAGCGGTGCGGGCTCCGGCGGGCGGTCCGCAAAGCTTGCGGGTTCATGCACATGGCGTCGGATATAAAGGCCCAGCGGGCCAATCAGCAGCCCAAAGGCAAACGGAATACGCCAGCCCCACGCCTGCATTTCACTTTCGGTCAGCAGCTGCGTCAGACCCAGACCAAACGCCGAGGCCATCAGCGTACTGGCTCCCTGGGTTGCGAACTGCCAGCTGGCGATAAAGGCTTTACGCTCAGGATAGTGCTCAACCAGAAAGGCCGTTGAGCTGCCAAATTCGCCGCCAGCTGAAAACCCCTGAATCAGCCGCGCGGCCAGGATCAGCAGCGGGGCCAGCAACCCGATGTGCGCGTAGCCCGGCATAAAAGTAATGATCGCCCCGCCCAGCATCATCAGATTAATTGAGAGCAGCAGCGCCCGCTTGCGTCCGTGACGATCGGCGTAGTTACCCAGCACGATTGCCCCCAGCGGGCGGATCAGAAAGGAGACGCCAAAACTGCCAAAGGTCAGCAGCAGCGAAACCGCCGGATCGCTGACCGGAAAAAAGGTATGGGCGATATAGCTCGCAAAAAATCCATACACCGCAATATCAAACCACTCCAGTGCATTGCCGATGCAGGTGGCAAACAGCGTTTTATGCAGCGCAGGTTTGCTCTCCGCAAGCGTTACGGCCGGGTTCAGGCTGCTCATTGCGCTTCTCCTGCTCTGGCACGATGCCGGGCGATGAGTGCGTCGCCCCGCTCGCCCAGATCCCACAGCAGCGCGGTCATGATCTGCAACCCTTCACGCGCGACCGGCGTCAGCAGATGCTCATTGACGCCATGCTGTCCGCAGGCCGGATAGGAGTGCGGCACCCAGAGCGTCGGCAAACCCAGAATATCTGCAAACACATCATTGGGCAGCGATCCGCCCAGGTTCGGCAGCAATGCCGGAGGCTGTTCACACAGCGTCGCCATCGTGTCCAGCACCCACTCCACCAGCGGATCGGTCGGATCAAACCGGGTAGCAGGCGATCCGTGCAGCACCTCAACCTCAACGTCGGTAAATCCGGCGGCGGCGAGATGGGCAGTCACGTGCTCCCCCAGCCGCTGCCAGTCGGTACCCACCACGAAGCGCAGCTGGCACACCGCAGTGGCGCTGGCGGGAATGGCATTCATCGGCCGCGCCGGGTTGCCGGTGATAAAGGTCAGCACCTCCATCGTGTTCCAGCCATAGAGGCGCTCGGCAGGCGTCAGCCCCGGTTCCCCCCAGTCGCGCGCCAGCGCCGGATCGCCCGGCATGCCGCCCACGCGGATGCTGCTCAGGATCGCACGCACTTCTGGCGTCAGCGAATCAGGCTTCAGCGCGGCGACCTGCAGTTCGCCTCTGGCGCCGATCAGCGCGGCAATCGCATGGGCCAGTCGGGTGCCAGGGTTACTCAGCAACCCGCCCCAGTTACCGGAGTGGCAGGCGTTTTCGCGTGCGTTAAGGGTGAGGCGAAAGTTCACCGCGCCGCGTGAACCGAGAAACAGCGTCGGACGGGGTGCGCTGACGCGCGGTCCGTCTGACGCGATAAACAGATCGGCTTTCAGCAGCGCAGCCTGTTCCCGGCACAGCTCCGCCAGCCCGGGTGAGCTGATCTCCTCACCCATTTCAAACAGCAGCTTGCAGTTAAAGCCGAGCCGCCCGCCGCGTGCCTGCCATACCTGCTCCAGCGCCGCCAGATTAATGCAGTGCTGGCCTTTATTATCGGCGCTGCCGCGCGCATACCAGCGTTCACCTTCAGCCGTCAGCTGCCACGGCTCCAGACCGGCACGCCAGTTTTCGTCGTCACCAAAGACCACATCACCATGGCCATAGCTCAGCAGCGTGGGCAGCGCTGCATCTTCCATACGTACGGCTACCAGGAACGGCGGCTTGTCTGCCAGCGGATTCGCGATAAAGTGCAGCTCAAAGCCCAGGGCGCTCAGCTGCGGGCCTATCTCCTCGCGCAAATAATGCGCCAGCTGCGGCGCACGATCCGGCCGCTGACTCTCCGTACGCAGCGCCACGCGTCTTGCCAGCAGCTGCTGAAACTCACCGCTGTCGAAATAGCGCAGCGCGGCGGATATCGCCCGATCTCGTGTCATGTTTGCATCTCTGTTTTGTATTATTGTGCTGACATCTTTACGAAATGACTGCTTTGCCACAATGATCAATTTATCGAGTATGCTTTGCTTTCAGAGCAACGCCTGCCTGCCCGTTTCTGAGGCATGCACTATCATGAGGCACGTTGATGTTAAGCACTGAACTCCGCTATTTTCTGATGGTTGCCCGGGAAGGATCGCTCAGCGCCGCCAGCGCGCAGCTCTATGTGGCGGTATCTGCCATCAGCCGGCAGATACAGCGGCTGGAAGCAGAAGTAGGCACGCCACTGTTTCAGCGTCACGCGCGCGGGATGGTACTGACAGAGGCAGGCGAAATTTTTGCGCATCACGTTCGCAAAACGCAGCTCGATATGGAGTATGCCCTGGCAGAAATCAACGGATTACGCGCTATACGTCGCACGCTGATCCGTGTCGCCTGTACCGATGGACTGGCGTTCAGCCTGCTGCCGGCGCTGATCGCCGCCTTTCGTGCCGAGTATCCCGCAACGCTGTTTGAGGTACAGGTGGCAGACGCCCAGGGCGTGGCAGAGCAGCTGCGTCAGGGGGCATGCGATATCGCGCTGCAGTTCAGTCTGCGTGCTGAACAGGGGGTGGAGGTTATCGGCTCCTGGCCTGCGCCGGTATTGCTGCTGATGCAGCAGCAGCACCCGCTGGCTGCAGCACCGGCTATTACGCTGGCGCAGCTCAGCCACTATCCGCTGGCGCTGCCGCAGCAAAACACCACCGTACGCCAGCTGTTTGAACTGGCGAGTCATATGAGCGGCCAGCTGATTGAACCGGTGTTAACCTGCGACAACTTCTCAGCGCTGTTTAACTTTCTGCTGCAGACGCCGCAGGCGGTGACCATCTGCAGCGCGTTTACCGTGCGCGGCCAGACCGGGCGGCATCAGCTGGCCCTGCGGAGTATCAATATCGAGCAGCTCAGCCAGCGTACGCTTCAGCTGCAGGCACAGTCAGGGCGGCCCCGCAGCGCCGCCCTGTCTCTGTTCCTGACTTTTCTTCAGCAGCAGCTGAGCGCAGACGATCCCGCGCTTACTGCTTGATATCGACCGGATAGAAGTTGTGCTTGCCAAACGGATCGACCTGATAGCCGCTGACCGACTTGCGCACCGGTTCAAAAATCGTTGAGTGAGCGATCATTACCGCCGGCATCTGGTCATGCATCATCTGCTGCGCTTCCTGATAGAGCGCCACGCGCCGGTCATGATTCTGCTCTGCCCGCGCGGCGGTAATGATCTTTTCAAACGGCTGATAGCACCACTTTGAGGAGTTGGAGCCGCCGTTTGCTGAAGTGCAGCTGTAAAGCGGGCCAAAGAAGTTGTCCGGATCGCCGGTGGCGGTGGTCCATCCCATTAGCGCCGCCTGATGCTCACCGCCCTTCACCCGTTTGAGATATTCGCCCCACTCATAGCTGACGACGGTGGCTTTAATGCCCACCTGCGCCCAGTCAGCCTGAATCATCTCGGCCATGCGCCGCGCGTTCGGATTATAGGGGCGCTGCACCGGCATCGCCCACAGCGCAATCTCAGTGCCGGGTTTGATGCCCGCCTCCTGCAGCAGCGCTTTAGCCCGTTGCGGATCGTATGCGTAATCTTTCAGCTGCTGATCGGCGCTCCAGACGCCCGGCGGCAGAATATTTTTCGCCACCGTGCCGGTGCCTTTGAAGATGGCGTCAATAATCGCCTGTTTATTAATGGCCATTGCCAGCGCCTGGCGCACTTTCACATTATCCAGCGGCGCTTTCGTCGTGTTAAACGAGAGAAAACCGGTGTTCAGGCCCGATTTCTGCTCCAGCGTCAGGTCGGGGTTGTTGCGCATCTTATCGAGATCGGCCGGATTCGGAAACGGCATGACCTGGCACTCATTCTTCTCCAGCTTCGCCAGACGTACCGAAGCGTCCGGCGTGATCGAGAACACCAGCCGATCCAGTTTCGCTTTGCCCTGCCAGTAAGCCGGGAACGCCTTATACAGAATGCGTGAATCTTTCTGATACTGCACCAGCTCAAACGGGCCGGTGCCGATCGGCTGCATATCCACCTTTTCCGGCGTGCCGGCTTTCAGCATCCTGTCAGCATACTCGGCTGAATGAATGGAGGCGAAATACCAGGCCAGATCGGCGAGAAAAGGCGCTTCCGGATGCGCCAGCGTGATACGCACGGTGTAATCATCTACGCGGTCAATGGCGGTGATCAGTTTTGCCAGCTCCAGGCTCTCAAAGTTGGCGTAATTGCCGCCAGAGACCGTGTGATAGGGATTTTTTGCATCCATCTGCCGCATAAAGGAAAATATTACGTCATCCGCGTTGAAGTCGCGTCCTGGCGTGAAGAGCTTGTTGCTGTGAAACTTCACGCCCTTGCGCAGATGGAAAGTATAAACCCGGCCATCGGGGCTGATCTCCCAGCGCTCTGCCAGCGCAGGCTGCAGATCGGTGGTGCCGGGCCGGAAATCCACCAGCCGGTCAAACAGCGGCACGGCGCTGGCATCCACGCTGGTGCCGGAGGTATACAGCTGCGGGTTAAAGTTTTCCGGCGATCCTTCTGAACAGTAAACCAGCGTCTTCGCTGACACACCGCCCGCTACAGCCACACCCAGCAGGCTCAGCGCCAGTTTGCTCATCATCATTTTCATGCTGTTTCTCGCTTTTTATTGACTTATGTTGGTCTGCATCGCTATTTATTTCATTGATAACATGTTTTCACCGTCAGGCGTATCACCTGCGGTCCGTTACTGATAAGGAATTGTGATGACAGACAAGCTTGCCCGGGAACTGACCCAACGGTTTTATCGTTATCTGGCGGTCTCCAGCCAGAGCGATGCGAAATCCGCTACCCTGCCCAGTACGCCTTCTCAGCATGAGATGGCTGCACTGCTGGCACAGGAGTTGCGCGATATGGGGCTGCAGCAGGTTGAGATTGACCCGCACGCCACCGTAACCGCCGTGAAGCCCGGCAACACGCCAGGCGCGCCACGCATCGGTTTTATTACCCATATCGATACCGTGGATGTGGGCCTCTCGCCCGATATTCACCCGCAGACGCTGACGTTTACCGGCGACGATCTCTGCCTTAATGCTGAGCAGCAAATCTGGCTGCGCGTGGCGGAACACCCGGAGATCCTGCCTTACCGCGGCCAGGAGATTATTTTCAGCGACGGCACCAGCGTGCTGGGCGCAGACAACAAAGCAGCGGTGAGCGTGGTGATGACGCTAATGGCGAATCTGCAGGGCGCGCACGGTGATGTGGTGGTGGCGTTTGTTCCGGACGAAGAGATTGGGCTGCGCGGTGCAAAAGCGCTGGATCTGGAACAGCGCTTTAACGTGGATTTTGCCTGGACCATCGACTGCTGTGAGCTGGGGGAAGTGGTCTATGAGTGCTTCAACGGGGCCAGCGCTGAACTGGTGTTCACCGGCGTGCCGGCGCATCCGATGTCAGGCAAAGGAGTGCTGGTTAATCCGCTGCTGATGGCGCATGACTTTATCAGCTGTTTTGACCGTCAGGCGACCCCGGAACACACTGAGGGACGTGAAGGCTATATCTGGTTTAATGAGATGCAGGCGAACGCCAGTCAGGCGGTACTGAAAGCCTCTATTCGTGATTTCGATCTGCAGGGGTTTGCCGCGAAGAAACAGCAGCTGGCGACGGTTGCTGAACAGATCACTGCCCGCTATCCCACCGGCAAAGTTTCACTGACTATCAGCGATATTTACAGCAATATCAGCAATGCGATTGGCGAAGATCGCCGCGCGATTGATCTGCTGTTTGCCGCGCTGGCGCAGGCTGGCGTCACGCCGAAAGTGATCCCGATGCGCGGTGGCACCGATGGCTCTGCTCTGTCAGCGAAAGGGTTGCTGACGCCTAACTTCTTTACCGGCGCGCATAATTTTCACTCGCGCTTTGAGTTTCTGCCGATCCCTTCGTTTGTAAAATCGTATCAGGTCGCGGAAGCGCTCTGCGCGCTGGCTGCTAAACCGGTCTGACGGGGCGCAGGCATTGCGCCTGCACCCTCTTCATCAGGGCTGTTTACTGGCGGTCACGTCGATGCCGGGGAAGTATTTGGCTGCCAGCCGGGTCACGGTACCGTCTGCCTGCACCGTGCTGATAGCCTCATCCAGCGCCGTTTTCAGCTGGCTGTCGCCTTTGCGCAGCCCATAACCGATGCCGGTGCCCAGGATGGCGTCATCCTCAACCGGTCCGCCGGCAAAGGCAAACCCTTTTCCCTGCGGCTTATCGAGAAAGCCGGACTGCCCGGCAGCGGACATTACCAGCGTGCCGTCCAGACGACCGGCGACCATATCGTTATAAACCTGATTCTGATCCTGATAGGAGGTGACGGTAACCCCCTGAGGTTCCCAGTGCTTTTTCGCATAGGTTTCCTGAATAGAGCCCTGCAGCACGCCGACAGATTTGCCTTTCAGCGCCTCCGCGGTGGGCTGCAGCTTTTCGCCCGCTTTCACAATCAGCATGCTGGGGATGCGGTATATCGGTTTAGTGAAATCGATGCTTTTTGCCCGCGCTTCGGTGATATTCATGGCGGAGTTGATCGCATCAAATTTTTTCGCCTGCAGCGCCGGGATCAGCGCGTCGAAGCTGCTCTCCACCCAGCTGCAGCTGAAATGGCCGGTTTTACAGATGGCGTTACCCAGCTCTATATCAAAGCCTTCCAGCTCACCGTGCGCATTGCGGCTCTCAAACGGCGGGTATTGTGACTCCACGCCATAGCGCAGACTGGTCTGAGCCAGCGTCTGTGCCGATGCGATCATGCCCAGTGCAATAAACAGCGCGTTCAGTTTTTTCATTATATGTCCTCTTTTACCCTGTAACCCGACAGAGCGCAGCCGCGCCCGCCTCAAGTGTGGCGTCATCTTTTGCAAACGAAAGACGAATTAATTGGTTATCGGTGCCATCTGAATAAAACGCTGAGAGCGGAATGGTCGCCACGCCGTAATCAACGATGAGACGTTTTACCATTTCGCTGTCGCTCTCGTCACTGAAATCGCGAAAGCTCGCCAGCATAAAAAAGGATCCGCTGGCAGGCAGCAGCCTGAACGGTGACGCCTGCAGCAGCGTGGCCAGCCGATCGCGCTTTGCCTGATAGAGCGCAGCAAGCTGCAGATAGTGTTCCGGCTGCGAGAGGTAGCGGGCAAATCCCACCTGCATGGGTGTATCTGCCGCATACATCATGAACTGATGGATCTTGACGATTTCTGCCATGATCGCGGCCGGTGCCAGCGCGTAGCCAACCCGCCAGCCGGTGACGTGAAAGGTTTTGCCGAACGACGAGACGATAACGCTGCGCTGCGCCAGCTCCGGATGCGTCGCCATACCGCAATGCTGCCGACCGTCAAACAGAACATGCTCATACACCTCATCTGACAGCACGATGATGCCGGTGTTGCGCGTCAGCTGCGCCAGCGCGCTGAGATCGGCAGGCGTCAGCACCTGTCCTGTCGGATTATGCGGTGTGTTGATGATAATCATGCGGGTACGGGAGGAGAGACTGGCACGCACCGCCTCCCAGTTAATGGCAAAATCGGGCTGCTGCAGCTTTATTCCCACCGGCGTGGCACCCTGCAACCGCACGACCGGCGCATAGCTGTCAAATGCCGGCTCGAAAAAAATCACCTCATCGCCTGCGTGCACCAGGGCTGAAATCGCCATATAGAGCCCCTGGCTGGCGCTGCCGGTGATCAGCACTTCACTGTCAGGGTCATAATGCTGGCCATAAAGCGTCTGCACTTTTTCCGCCAGCGCATTTTTCAGCGCCGGTAGGCCGGTCATCGGCGCGTATTGATTGTGGCCGTCGCGCATCGCCTGCGCCACCTGCTCCACCAGCAGCGGATCGCAGGGAAAATTGGGCGCCCCCTGCGACAGATTAATCGCCTGATGGCGGGCCGAGAGCTGACCAATCACGCTAAAAATCGTGGTGCCCACATCAGGCTGTTTAGAGTGAAGGGAAACTGGCGTGGTGATGCTCATGGCTGCGGCCTCGCTGACTGACAGAGTAAGATGAATAGATCAGATCGTTATTCAACGCACAGCGCCTTGAGGCGACAAGCGAATTGTCGTCATAATAGCCATGAGAAAATTGCATAGCTGAGGATGTTATGGCGTATTCTGCACCCCCACTGAATGCGATCAACGCGTTTCTGGTTACGGCCCGCTGTCTTAATCTGACGCACGCGGCGCGCGAGCTGTGCCTGACGCAGAGTGCGGTAAGCCGTAAAATTGCTGCGCTGGAAAACTGGCTGGGCTTTGCGCTGTTTCAGCGCCATGCGCGGGGCCTGCGACTGACTGAACGCGGCGCGGCGCTGCTGCCGGAACTGCAACAGAGCTATCAGCAGCTGCTGACGGTAGCGGAACGGGCGCGCCAGCCGTCGCAGACGCTGCGGCTAAAAGCGCCCAGCTGCATTATGCGCTGGCTGCTCCCCCGTCTGATTGCGTTCGAACAGCGCTATCCGGCGACGCATGTTGCGCTGACCACGACCCATGAACATGTTTCTCAGCTGGAGGAGTTTGATGCGGCGATTGTTTACGGGCCGCCGCCGCCTGATGCACTGCGGCTGTTCGATGAGCGTCTGACGCCGGTGCTGGCTGCCGGAATGACGATCCCGCAGCGACCTGAAGAGATGAGCGCGCTGACGTTTCTGCACCCGACGCCTGACCGGCGTGACTGGCAGCACTGGCTGCAGCAGCAGCGGGTTAACCTGGTGATGCAGCGTAATCAGCATTTTGCCACCATGGATCTCGCTATCAGTGCGGCAATACAGGGGTTTGGTATTACGGTAGCGGATATCACGCTTATCGAAAGCGATCTGCTGGCGCAGCGGCTGGTGACGCCGTTCCCCGGCAGCGTGGCAACCGGGGCAGCGTATAGTTTACTGCAGCGTCAGGATACGCGCACCCCGCCGCTGCTCGCTGAACTGGTGTCGTGGCTCAGCGCGTCCTAAAACGCGACCCACTCCTCACTGGCCGCGGGTTTCCCCGCCGGGGCAGCTCCAGCCAGCGCCGGACGACGCAGCGGAGCAGCGGAAACCGGCGGCGCATGATGAACCGGCGCACCCGCGGAGAGACGGAAACGCGCGACGGAGAGCTGCAGCGCTTCCGTCTGCCGTTCGAGCGCGCTCGCCGCCGCTGAGACCTGCTCAACCAGCGAGGCGTTCTGCTGCGTCACGCTGTCCATCTCCGTAACCGCGGTGCCGACCTGCGAAATCCCTTTGCTCTGCTCTTCGGAGGCCGCGGCGATCTGCTTCATAATTTCGCTGACATCCTGTACGGACGTCAGGATCTGATCCATGGTGGTGCCGGCGCTGCTCACCAGCGCAGACCCTTTGTCCACCCGCTCCACCGAGTCGGCAATCAGGCTGGCAATCTCTTTCGCTGCTCCGGCACTGCGCTGCGCCAGATTACGCACCTCGCTGGCCACCACGGCAAAACCGCGGCCCTGCTCACCGGCACGCGCCGCTTCGACGGCCGCATTAAGCGCCAGGATATTGGTCTGGAAAGCGATGCTGTTTATAACGCTGGTGATTTCAGCAATTTTTTTCGAGCTGCCGGAAATGCCCTGCATCGTGGTAACAACATCGCCCACCAGCTGCCCTCCCTGCCGGGCCGTTCCGGTTGCGGTTTCTGCCAGCGCGCTGGCCTGACGGGCATTATCAGCGTTGAATTTCACCGTAGCGGTAAGTTGCTCCATGCTGGCGGCAGTCTGTTCCAGCGCGGCCGCCTGCTCTTCGGTGCGCGAAGAGAGGTCATTGTTGCCGGCAGAGATTTCCGACGCGCCGCGATAGATATTTTCTGTACCGCTGCGGATGGCGCTGACGGCCTCACGCAGACTCTCCTGCATGGCGCGCAGCAGCGGTATCAGTTTGCCCACGCAGTTGCGGCCAAAATCCTCCATTGGCTGACTGAGATCGCCCTGCGCAATCAGCGTAAAGTGATCGCGGATGCGCTCCAGCGGTTTAACCAGCGTGCTCACCAGATACCGGTCGGTAAAGAGCAGGATCAGCAGACCTGCCACCACCGCAATAACAATAATGACTTTGGTGACGCCGGTCAGCCGGTCTACCGTAACCCGTGTTGCATCCAGTTTACTGCCGGCAGACTGATTGAAGGTTTCGGCAGTGGCACCAAATGCGCGACTCAGCGCCGGCGTCACGCCGGTCGCCTGCGCTTTATACGCCTCCGGCGTACCCTGTTTTGCCAGCGCGACCTGCGGCGCAATCCCCTCATCCAGCAGTTTCTGCCAGCTGTTAATCACATCCTCTGCCGTTGCCGGATCCATCGGACCGGGCGCCATCGCTTTGAACTGTTCCAGCTGCGCTTTCATGCTGCTCAGCGCCTGCTCAACGGGAGCAAAAGCCTCTGCGCTGATCGCCACGTCTGCTGTACGGCTCTCCATGACGCGCGACAGACGCGTTACTACCCGAAAATATTGATCGTTGCCTTTGCTCAGCACCGTCATCTGATTCACCAGCTGGCGATCGACCTCATTGCCTTTCCCCAGCGCATTCAATGCGTAAACGCTGAATAAGCCGACGCCGCACCACAACAGGCAAAACAGCCCGAGCAGCGTCAGCAATACCGCGCGAATCGTAAAATTTTTAAAAATACCCATACCTGTTCCCCTGGATTGATACGCGTTATCGCCCGATAAAATCGGGCATATCGGGGTTATCGGCAGCAGGCAGGGAAAATGTAACCGTTTTGTAAATTAAACCAGCGTCAGCATCCGGGCGAAAACAGCGCACTGACAGGCCAGTTTGAAGGGAGGATCACAAGCGTACGTGGCTGCGCATCATCAGCCGGAACAGGCGCAGACGGCGGCGCATAAAGCGTGTTTTTAACACCGTGACCGCACGGCCCTGCTCGCCAAACGCGAGCGTGACATCTTCACCCTCACGCCAGACGGGCCACTCAGTTGCATTACGACCGCGCAGGCAATAGCTGAATTCAGTAGCATCTCTGGCAAACGCCAGCCAGTACGCGCTCACCTCTGCAGCCAGGGTTTTGTCAGCGGCGGTGTAAGGACGATTGTCGGTCGGGAGCAGCGTCTCCAGCGTGTTAAACACATAGGGAATTTCGTTACCGTGCCAGGCACCGTGCGGATAGAGATCGCGCGCATTTTCAGAAACATAATCGAACCAGTAGCGCCAGACAGGCATGCCCTTACCGGACTGCGACTGCGCCACCAGCAGCGGCATAACCGTAAAGGCCATATCGCGCGCCACCGCGCGTCCCAGTAGCGCATCATCATGAATGTCGTATAACCATTTCAGCAGGCGATAGGTGAAGCGGTTCTTTTTGCGCATCTGCCGCAGCACGCCGCGCGCGTCTACGCCAAAGTAGTCGAGCACGCTGGCTTCATCGCTGTTGCTGCCAATCATCAGCGGCACACGATGCTGCCGGCCGGCGATAAAGGTGTCGAGCATCGGCATTGGCAGCACGGCATCCCCGCTGATCGCAACCGGCCCGGGCGCCAGCGGCTGCGTCAGCGACCAGAATGCATCGCCAGGCAGCGCGCGCAGCTGTTCTGCCGTTGCCTCCGGTGGCAGTCCGAAATGGGCTGCCACCTCTGTTCCCTTTTGCCTCGCCTGCTGCTGCGTCAGGTCAGGCAGGCTGTAGCTGCTCTGAACGATGCCTTTGTGAAACAGCCCTTCTGCCAGCGGTGAGCAGCAGAGAGAGAGCACGCTGCGTGCACCGGATGATTCGCCAAACAGCGTGATATTGTGGCGATTACCGCCAAAAGCAGGAATATTGCGCTGGATCCACTGCAGCGCGGCAATCTGATCAAGCAGCGCAAAGTTGTTAACCGTTGCGCCCGCGGCATACTGCGCATCCAGCGCCGGATGTGAGAAAAAGCCAAGATGGCCCAGCCGGTAGTTAAGGGTGACCACTACTACGCCCTGCGCAGCCAGCGCGCTGCCCTGATAGGGATCCAGGCTGCCAGCGCCGAGCGTAAAACCGCCTCCGTGCAGCCAGACCATCACCGGCAGCGGTGCGCCAGGCGCCGGGTCAGGGGTCCAGATATTAAGATATAAGCAATCTTCACTGAATGTACCCGGATCGCCGCCGCCAACACCCATGCAGTATTCGCGGCTCTGCCAGCTGGCGGCGCCCCATGCGGTGGCGTCGCGCACGTTTTGCCAGGGGGTTACCGGCTGAGGCGGCCGCCACCGTAGCGCGCCTGTTGGCGGTGCAGCATAAGGTATTCCTTTGAAAACATAGATATCATTATCCATCAGGCCGCGAAGTTCGCCTTCTGCTGTCTTGATCCTCAGACGCGGTTCATTTTTCATGTCGGGTTCCCTGATAAAGCATCCCTCATTATTTGCAGCGACCTGATAAATGTCTATGTTCTTAATGCATTTGCAGATTATGCCGAAACATGACCCGGATCACTGAATGAGATCATCAAATATTTTGGCTTACTCTCCGCAGGTTATCTGGTCTATTGTGACAGCTGAATCTGGCAGGTCAGATGAGTTACCTTCTGAACTGGCAGGTTTGATGGAGTACCGTGCTTACATCGGGGAAAAAGCGTAACCATTTTGAAGGGTGTCGCTAAGCAGAAGCGTGTCCGCATATGCGCCTGCAATAATGATAAAAAAAATCGCCGGCTGCTGAAATCATTGCTGATTTCGCTGACCGGCTCTCTGTCAGCCCTCATTAATTCCGCAGCGTGTCAGACTGCGCTGCTGCATCTGCGCATAGAGCGCCATCTCATCCTGCACGGCCGCACCCAGCGCCGCCTCAAACTCTGCCTGACTGGCGTGACCCGCTTCGCGCGTTGTTACCGCATTGCCAAGATTAGACTGGAAGATGCCCGCCGCGCTTACCGGCAGAAAATCTTCATATACGATAGGTTCTGCCTGCAGCCGGCCAGCCTGCAGCAGGGCTGACACGCTTTCGCCGGCACGCGGGGGCTGCTGTTCACCGCGCTCCGTCAGGCGATAGCGGAACCAGGCGAGCTGCTGCTCGCGCAGCGTTTCTTCATCATCGGGGAAATCCCGAAACAGTTCACCAAGACGCTGCTGATGCTGCACATTATCGCTGCCGGAGCCAGCAGCAGCCAGCAGCCGATCATACAGTGCCCGTCCGGCCGGAGTCAGCGCCGCGCCGCGCTGCTCAATCTCGCCAAAACGCGCCGTGTGTGTGCCAGGCGTACCGTCACTGAAATGCACCGCCTCTTCCAGCGCCCTGAAGCTGGTTTGCCGCAGCAGTATCGGCACCCGGCGCAGCGGCGGGCCTTCTATCAGGATTTTTGGCTCAATGCCGCGCGCTGGCATCAGCGCCTGAACGCGATCGATATCCAGCGTACGCGGCGTCAGATGATTAATATGGCAGCCGCGGAAGCAGACAACATCGGCGATCAGCCGGTGCTGCTGGCTCAGAGCATGATAGGTTTTGCTGTCAACCGTGGTATGCGCATGCCAGCGGAACGTTTCCAGCGCCTCGCTGACGAAGGCTGCAGCATCTCTGGCATTCAGGCCACCCTGCTCCTGATGACGCTGAATGAGCCTGCGGCAGCCGGGCGTGAAGATGTCACGCGCCCCGAGTATCGCCATCGCGCGGGCGTGCAGCGCCGGATCGTCAATCAGCTCAGGGCGCAGCAGCGAGGTGAAAACACGAAACGGATTACGCCGCAGCGCCGCCTCACTGACGGGCCGGAAAGCGGTGGAGTGAACCGGTACGCCCGCCTGCGAGAGATCGTAGTAGCCTACCGGCTCCATGCCCATTACCGCAAACATCTGCCGCAGCACGGATAACTCGGCGGCCGTTCCGACCCGGATAGCGCCATGACGCTCAACGCTCAGCCGCGCCAGCTCATCCGCTGCCGCCAGCCGATCCTTCAGCGCGGGATTCGCTTCCAGCGTGCGTTCATTGACCGCGCTGACCAGCTGCGTCAGCACGCCATACTGCGGCACTTCCTGCTGATACATGGCCGACATGGCCTGTGAAAATAGCGTACGGATCGCGTCAGAGCTGAGAAAATTTTCCATAACAGGGGTCCTGAGCCGGAACAGTGCTGTTACTCTAAATCAAGGCACGCAGCGCAGGTAAAATTTTCCCTGAAGTGTGATCGCCCTGTCACTCCGCGCCGGGTTTCGGGTCAGCAACGCGGTATTTGAGCACCAGCATCAGGGTTGTCAGCGCGGCCGGTATCGCCAGCAGCAGGAAAATCTGGCTGAATGCCCAGCCCAGCGCGAGCAACTCTGCGCCGGCAAACGCGCTGAGAATCGCACCAATGCGGCCAACGCCATGCATCCAGCTTGAGCCGGTTGCGCGGGCATGCGTGGGATAGAAGTGTGCAGAGAGCGCGTTCATTCCGGTATTGGCGCCGTTAAAGCAGAAGCCGCTACAGAACGCGATGGCGCTCATTAATCCAACCTGGGCCGGAGAGAAGCCCAGTGCAACAATCGCAATGCCACCGCAGAAGTAGATCGCCGCCAGCGCCAGACTGGCGTTCATGCGGTCCATCAGCCAGCCGGCAAACAGCGAGCCCAGCGTGCCGCCGGCCTGATACATGGCGGTGACAATTGCGGCCTCAGTCAACGACATCCCCAGCGTGTTAATCAGCGACGGCAGCCAGCTGCCAATGAGGTAGACCAGAAACAGCCCCATAAAGTAGCCGCCCCAGAGCATCAGGCTGCCAAACAGATAAGAGTCTGATACTACTGTGGCTATCGCGCCACGCCGCACAGTAGCAACCTCACTGGCGTGATAGTGGCTGCCTGGCGCCACCTCTCCGGGCAGCATGCGGTCAACGATCGCGTGTATACGTGCCGCCGGCGCGCGCTGATGAATCAGAAAGCGCACCGATTCCGGCAGGCCGCACATTAGCCAGGGCAGCACCAGCAGCGGCAGAACACCGCCCATCAGTAATACCGCGTGCCAGCTATAACGCGGCAGCAGCCAGGACGCCGCGAATCCTCCCGCCGCTGCGCCAAAGGTGAAACCGCAAAATACCACAGTAATGATAAACGATCGGCGACGTTCGGGTGCATATTCCGCCACCAGCGTCCCGACGTTAGGCATGGCGGCACCAAGTCCCAGTCCGGTGAGGAAGCGGAACAGCATCATCTGCTCTGCGTTCTGCGCCAGCGCGGTGGCCAGTGTCCAGAGTCCAAAAAAGAGCACGCTTAGCAGGATCATAATGCGGCGCCCGTAGCGATCGGCCAGCGGCCCGGCCACCATCGCTCCCAGTGCCAGACCAATCAACGCAGCGCTGATCACCATGCCCAGCTGATGGTTCGTTACGCCCCAGCTGGCTTTTAGCGCTGGCGCAATGAATCCCATCAGCGCAATATCCATACCGTCCAGCGCAACAATGACAAAACAGAGCGCGATAAGCCGTTTCTGCCAGCGGCTCAGCGCATGACGGTTGATTAACTGGCGGACATCTACGGCTTCGGCGCTGGTCACGGTTCAACTCCTGCTGTTCAGCAAAAAGGTCATCAGTTTTGGTAAAAAAAATGGCGAATATGATAGCCCATCGTTAACCCTGCTTCGCACAATTTTTTTACATCTAACAAGATCCGTCCAGAGGTAGAACAATTTAACCCTCTGATAAGAAATGCTTTTGCAGAGGGCGATCTCTATTCTGAGGGTGGCAGAGCGTAAAAACAACAGCTCAGGACAGGGCACCGATGAAAAGACTTTTGTTAAATTCATTTTGCAATTAAGTTAACAGAACGCATTTTTGCTGGTTGCTCTCGCCAGCCCTTACGGATTACGTTGACCACATGGATAAAAATATGGTTTTCAGCCAGCGCATTCGTCTGCGCCATCTGCACGCTTTTGTGGCTGTCGCGCAACAGGGCACGCTGGGGCGCGCTGCAGAGACGCTCAGCCTGAGCCAGCCGGCACTCTCCAAAACGCTGAATGAGCTTGAGGAACTGGCAGGTACGCGCCTGCTGGATCGCGGACGTTCAGGTGCGCAGCTGACCACGGCGGGCGAACAGTTTCTGGTTTATGCAGTTAAAGTGCTGGATGCGCTGAACCATGCTGCACAGAGCTTTAATGCACCGGCACCGGGACGGCCGGTTATTATCCGGCTGGGCGCGCTTACCACGGCGGCAATGGGCATGCTACCGCAGATTCTGGACCGCTTTCATGAGCAGCAGCCAAACACCACTGTGCAGGTGGCTACGCTGCACAACAACGTGCTGCTGGCCGGGCTGCGCGCCGGTGAATTTGATGTCGGCATTGGCCGCATGGCAAGCAGTGAGATGATGGCGGGTTTAAGCTATGAGCTGCTGTTTCTGGAGTCGCTGAAGCTGGTGGTCAGGCCGGAGCACCCGCTGTTAAGTGACAACGTCACCCTATCCCGCGCCATGCAGTGGCCGGTGGTTATCTCGCCGGAAGGCACGGCACCACGGCGTATCGCCCAGCACATGCTGGATGAGCAGAGCTGCAGTTTACCTCCGGACTGCGTTGAAACCTCTTCGACCTCCCTTGCCCGCCAGCTGGCCCTGCGCTACGACTATGTCTGGTTTGTCCCTTCTGGTGCGGTAAAGGAAGATCTTGAACATCACGCCCTGCAGGCACTGCCGCTCGTCTCACCCGGCCCCGGTGAACCGGTGGGTATTATCACCCGCAGTGGCTATCCGCTCAGCCTCAGTGCCGAGGTGCTGATTGCCACTATCCGCAAATTTCACCATTAACGGCTGCGCTTGGCGTGCCGCTCGCGGTTGTCGAGTCGCGCCTGCTCCGTTTTGCGCAAACTGACGTAAAGTGCGCCCGCACCGCCGTGCTGCGGCTGTGCGGTACAGAAGCTCTGCACGTCGTCAAACTGCTGCAGCCAGCGCGCCAGATAGCTGCGCACAATGTTGGCATGCGACTCATCATTACGTCCTTTACCATGAATAATCAGCAGATTACGTAATCCCTGTCTGTGTGCTTCCTGCATAAAACTAAACAGTGACTGGCGGCAGGTCTCCACCGGCTGACGCAGCAGGTTCAGGCTGGCCTCCAGCGGATATTTGCCCAGGCGCACTTTATCCAGTACGCCCTGCTGAATACCTTCTGCCCGGTATTCCAGCGGCGATGTGAGCGGAACGATCTCCAGAAAACCGCGCGTGAGAAAGTTATCTGCACTTTCCGGCGGCACAGCCCGTGGCGCTTTCGTTGAAGGTGCGCGCAGCCATTGCGTATTGGCACAATCTTTCAGGGGCGTGACATCACCCATGGCATCGCGGAACAGGTCTTCATCATCAAGGTTCATCATGTTTTCCCATACCCGATTAAGCATATGCGCGCGGCATACTGATTAAACTGAAGAATAGCAAAGGTTGCCGTGCAGGGTAAAAGGTCTGAACAGCAGACATCAGGTGCAATTGCGTCGCGCGGGTAAAATCAGGCAGGCGAATACCCAGTTTTTGTAAGGTTTTTGTGCCAGATCCAGCCTGCGCGCATTCACAGCAGGAAGAAAAATGGTAAAATTGATGACAGTCAATAATCATCGAGCGTACAGATATGATCCAGGATAAACGCAGCATTCGACGTATTCAGTCTGGCGGATGTGCGATCCACTGTCAGGATTGCAGCATCAGCCAGTTGTGTATTCCTTTCACACTGAATGAGCATGAGCTTGATCAGCTGGATAACATCATCGAACGTAAAAAGCCGATTCAGAAAGGCCAGATGTTATTCAAGGCGGGCGACGAGCTGAAGTCGCTGTATGCCATACGCTCCGGCACTATCAAGAGTTATACCATTACGGAACAGGGTGACGAGCAGATCACCGGCTTTCATCTGGCGGGTGACCTGGTGGGGTTTGATGCCATCGTCAGCGCCCGTCATCCGGGCTTTGCGCAGGCGCTGGAAACCGCCATGGTCTGTGAAATCCCTTTTGAGACGCTGGACGATCTGTCAGGTAAAATGCCGGCCCTGCGTCAGCAAATGATGCGCCTGATGAGCGGTGAGATCAAAGGTGACCAGGATATGATCATGCTCCTCTCCAGGAAAAATGCTGAAGAGCGTCTGGCCGCCTTTATCTGGAATCTCTCGCGGCGCTTTGGACAGCGTGGCTTTTCACAGCGCGAGTTCCGGCTGACCATGACGCGTGGTGATATTGGTAACTATCTGGGACTGACGGTTGAAACCATCAGTCGTCTGCTGGGTCGTTTTCAAAAAAGCGGCATGCTGGCCGTTAAAGGCAAATATATCACTATTGAGGATCACGCCCTGCTCTCTGAGCTGGCGGGTCAGGCCGCTCAACCCGCCTGAGGCATTGCCGGGTCAGTAATTGTTATTTTATTGATCCGGCTACACCTTTTCCACTTCTGCGCGCCCGGAACTTAGGCTATCTTTATTCCAAATGGCTTTGGTTTAAGGAGAGTGCGCTATGTCCCGTTACCAACATGTTCTGGTCGCGATCGATCCCCAGCAGGATGATCAGCCGGCGCTGCGGCGTGCGGTTTATCTGAATCAACGCATCGGCGGAAAAATCAAAGCTTTTCTGCCTATCTATGATTTCTCCTATGAAATGACCACCCTGCTTTCGCCCGATGAGCGCACAAATATGCGTAAAGGGGTAATCAGCCAGCGCACCGAATGGATCCGTGAGCAGGCTCAGGCCTATCTGGATGCGGGTGTGGATATTGAAATTAAAGTGGTCTGGCATAACCGTCCTTTTGAAGCAATTATTCAGGAAGTACTGGCGCACAATCACGATCTGGTGCTGAAAATGGCCCATCAGCATGATCGGCTGGAGTCGGTTATTTTTACCCCCACTGACTGGCATTTGCTGCGTAAATGTCCCTGCCCGGTATGGATGGTAAAAGATCAGCCGTGGCCGGAAGGCGCTAAAGCGGTAGTCGCGGTAAACCTCGCCAGCGAAGAGCCGCATCACGATGAGCTGAATCAGAAACTGATCCGCGAAACAGTGCGTCTGGCGGAGATGGTGAATCATACCGAAGTTCATCTTGTTGGTGCCTACCCGGTTACGCCAATTAATATCGCGATTGAGCTGCCCGACTTTGATCCCAGCGTCTATAACGACGCTATCCGCGGTCAGCATCTGGTGGCGATGAAGGCGCTGCGACAGAAGTTCTCCATCGGGGAAGAGTTCACTCACGTCGCTAAGGGCCTGCCGGAAGAGGTGATCCCCGATATCGCTTCACAGCTGGATGCCGGTATTGTCGTGCTCGGTACGATTGGCCGAACCGGCCTCTCGGCGGCCTTTCTTGGCAATACGGCTGAGCAGGTTATCGACCATCTGCGCTGTGATTTGCTGGCGATCAAGCCGGATGATTTCAGATCGCCGGTCGACCGCGATGATGAGGAAGATGAAGAGGATTAACAGTAACGGGCGCTGCGGCGCCCCTGCGCCCTGCTACACCAACATTCTAAACAGACCAGCGCGTAGCCTGAGCGGGACACGCGCTAAACTGCATCACAGACGCGTCCGCGATTTTCATCAAAAATATTGCCGGTAAAAGAGACATGCATCCATACGGCATTCACGCTAAATTGGCTGAGACAGGCTGATTATTACATGCAATAATCAGCGGCTAATCTGTTATACATCAAGAGTCCAGCACGTTTTCGTACTCATTTTGCGTAAGGCGAAGGATCATTTTTATGAAGCTGAAGAACACCATTCTGGCGTCTACTCTGTTATCGCTGCTGGCAGCTAACGCGTTTGCTGCCAAAGAGCTGACGCCGGAACAAGCGGCCGGCCTGAAACCATTCGAACGTATTAATATCAACGGCCGTTTCAACGCAATCGGTGACGCCACCAGCGCAGTCTCGAAAGCGGCAGATGAGAAAGGCGCTGACTCGTTTTACGTTCAGGGCATCAATGACACCAACGGTAACGGCGGCAACTGGCGCGTCACCGCTGATTTATACAAAGCTGACGCCGTTAAAGCGTCGACTGAAACGCAGTATCGCGTGATCAATGGCGTTAAAGAGCTGCCAAAAGCGGAAGCCTACCGTCTTGAACCGTTCGACACCGTTTCAGTCAGTGGTTTCTTCTCCAGCCAGCCGGCGGTCAATGATGCTATCTCCAGAGCCGCACAGAAAAAAGGCGCTGCCTCATTCTTTATTGTGCGTCAGGTCGATGCCAATAACGGCGGTAATCAGTACGTAACGGCTTATGTCTACAAAGCCGATGCCAAAGCGCGCATTGTGCAGGATACGTCAAACTCCATTCCGGCCGATTCCGAAGCCGGAAAAGCCGCGCTGGCTGCGGGTGGCGCCGCCGCGTCGCGCGTCGCGCTGCCGGGCGTTGCCTCATCTGATACGCCGAGTACGAACGTGGGTCGCTTCTTTGAAACGCAGAGCTCAACCGGCAAGCGCTATACGGTGAAGCAGTCTGACGGCCGCAGCGTGCAGGAAGTCAATGCGATTACCGCTGCGCAGATGCAGCCGTTTGATACCATCACCTTCTCCGATCACTTCGGCACGCCTGTTGAGATTTCAGAGGCCGTAGGCAAGCGCGCTATCGCGAAAGGCGCGAAGTACTACCACATTACGCGCCAGTGGCAGAACCAGAGCGGTGGCAATCTTACCGTTACCGCCGATCTGTTTAAATAATGTCGCAGCAGGGCAGCCTGGCTGCCCTGCTGTTTGCATAGTTCCTGCGCAAATCTGCATACTCTTGCATTGCCATCCCCCGCTGCTCCTCGTAAAATCGGCCGCCTGTTTTCAGGGGATTCCGTTTTAATTGGCACATAATAGTGCACTACACTTCTACGGAACGTTCACGACCCAGCATACTCTGCTGTTCAGGAATGGCATTTTGGATAAAAAATTAGGTCTTAGCGCGCTGACGGCTCTGGTGCTCAGTTCCATGCTTGGCGCAGGCGTATTCAGCCTGCCGCAGAATATGGCGGCGGTCGCGGGTCCGGCGGCGCTGCTTATTGGCTGGCTCATCACCGGTGTGGGTATTATTTTTCTCTCGCTGGCGATGCTGCTGCTGACGCGACTCAGACCGGATCTCGACGGCGGTATCTTTACCTATGCCCGCGCCGGATTTGGTGAGCTGACGGGATTCTGTTCGGCGTGGGGCTACTGGCTCTGCGCGGTGATCGCCAACGTCTCCTATCTGGTGATTGTGTTCTCCGCCCTGAGCTTTTTCACCGACACGCCGCAGCACGTGGTGTTTGGCGACGGTAACACCTGGCAGGCGATGCTGGGCGCTTCGGTGCTGCTCTGGCTGGTGCACTGGCTGGTGCTGCGCGGCGTGCAGACCGCCGCGAGCATTAATATGCTGGCGACGCTCGGCAAGCTGGTGCCGCTGCTGCTGTTTGTGGTGCTGGCGCTGCTGGCCTTTAACTATGACCGGTTCAGGTTTGATTTCAGCGGTGCTGAACTGGGTCAGCCGCTGTGGCAGCAGATTAAACAGACCATGCTTATCACGCTTTGGGTATTTATCGGCGTTGAGGGTGCCGTTGTGGTATCGGCGCGCGCGCGCAATAAACAGGATGTGGGACGCGCTACGCTGCTGGCAGTGCTGGCTGCGCTGCTGGTGTATCTGCTGGTCACGCTGCTCTCGCTGGGCGTGATCCCGCGCGCTGAACTGGCGCAGCTGCGCAACCCGTCGATGGCCGGTCTGATGACGCATCTGCTGGGAAACTGGGGGGATGCGGTGATAGCCGCCGGTCTGATCGTCTCGGTCTGCGGCGCCTATCTCAGCTGGACGATCATGGCGGCCGAAGTGCCGTTTATCGCCGCTCAGCAGGGGGCCTTCCCGCGCAGTCTTGCCCGGCAGAACCGCCACAATTCACCGGCAGCGTCGCTGTGGCTGACTAACGGCAGCGTACAGGTTTGTCTTATCGCCATCGCGTTTACCGGTGCCGATTACAACACCCTGCTGACTATCGCCTCAGAGATGATTCTGGTGCCTTATCTGCTGGTAGGACTCTACCTGATGAAGGTGGTGCGGGGTCAGCAGAAGCCGCTGGCGATGAGCATCGGGCTGGGTGCCACACTGTATGGCCTCTGGCTGCTGTATGCCTCAGGCCCGCTGCATCTGCTGCTCTCAGTGGTGCTTTACGCACCGGGACTGCTGCTGTTTCTCTACGCGCGCCGCGGCGGACGCGGTGATAAACCGCTGCTGCAGCTGGAACGCCTTGCTATTGTGCTATTGATGGCGGCATCGCTGCCCGCGCTGTGGCAGCTCACGCAGTAATTAATGCGCGAGTGCCGGAATGGAGACGCACAGCAGATCGTTCTGCTGTGTAAGATTTAACGGTTTGCTGTATTCATGGTGAATACCATCAAGCTGTTCAGCAGAGAGCGGATAAGGCAGCTGGATATCAAACCGGCTGATATGCTGCTGTTCCGCCAGCGTGATGAGTCGGGCAATGTTGATCTCATCGCTGACCTGCGTTGAAATGATTTGCAACGCTAATTCTTTCAGGTGATCGTCGCTGGCCTGTAAACTGTGCGCTGACTTACGGGTCACCATGCCAAAGATAGGCATGACACCGTAAATGGCGTCAACAAAGCTCCAGCGTTTTTTGCAGGAAGCGGAGAGAAAATCACTATAATTGAAGCAGATGCGATCACTGTATCCGGCTGAAGCCAGCTCTTTATCAGACACCCTCGCACTCCTCCTGTTTTTCAATGCGGTTCCGAACCTTGCGCCTTAACGCGCCGCTAATAATGGCACATTTCACGGTGTATATACCAGTAAGACAGGGATATTTCGTGCGGTAGCGTAGTGCTCAGGACCAGGAAAAGCTATGCTGCTGCCATTCTTTTTCAGCACACTTACCTATGAACAAAATTGTCTATGTTGAAGATGAGCCGGAAGTCGGCGAGCTGATCGCTGCCTATCTGGGTCGCCATGATATTGACGTGGTTGTCGAAACGCGCGGCGATCGCGCTGAGGCAACGATTCTTGACGTCCAGCCGGATTTGGTACTGCTGGATATCATGCTGCCGGGTAAAGATGGCATGACGCTCTGTCGCGATCTGCGGGCGCACTGGAGCGGGCCCGTTGTCCTGCTGACCTCGCTCGACAGCGATATGAACCACATTCTCGCGCTTGAGATGGGCGCGAATGACTATATTCTCAAAACCACGCCCCCTGCCGTGCTGCTGGCGCGTCTGCGTCTGCATCTGCGGCAGGCGGTGGTCAACAAGCCGGAAAGCACGCCGGCACAGCAGCAGTCGCAGAAGGTACTGCGGTTTGGGTCGCTGACCATCGATGCGCTGAACCGTCAGGTGCTGCTGTTTGATGAGAATATTACGCTTTCAACCGCAGATTTCGATCTGCTGTGGCAGCTGGCCAGCCACGCCGGGGAGATCCTCGATCGCGACGCGCTGCTGATGACGCTGCGCGGCGTCAGCTATGACGGCATGGATCGCAGTATTGATGTGGCTATCTCACGGCTGCGTAAAAAGCTGCATGACAGCGCGACCGAGCCGTTTCGTATCAAAACCATTCGCAATAAAGGCTATCTGTTTGCGCCTCAGGCCTGGGATACCCGCAGCTGATGAGAAAGCTCTTTATCCAGTTTTACCTGCTGCTGTTTGTCTGCTTTCTGGTGATGACCCTGCTGGTAGGCCTGGTGTATAAGTTTACCGCCGAGCGGGCTGGCCGGCAGTCGATGAACGACCTGATGGCCAGCTCGCTGTTTCTGATGCGCAGCGAGCTGCGCGAGATCCCGCCGCGCGACTGGAACAAAACGATCCGCAGTCTCGATCTCGATCTCTCCTTTGATCTGAATATCGAGCCTATGAGTAAGTATCAGCTTGATGAGCGCGATATGAAGCGGCTCCGCGCCGGAGAAATTGTCGCGCTCGACGACCAATACACCTTTCTGCAGCATATTCCCCGCAGCCATTACGTGCTCTCCGTCGGGCCGATCCCTTACCTGTTTTATCTGCATCAGATGCGGCTGCTGGATATTGCGCTGGTGGCGTTTATCGGGATGTCGCTGGCGCTGCCGGTATTTATCTGGTTACGCCCGCACTGGCAGGAGATGCAGCGGCTGGAGAAAGCCGCAGAGCGCTTTGGTCGCGGCGAGCTGGATGTGCGCACGCATTTTGAAAGCACCTCCAGCCTTCACAGTCTCGGCGTCGCGTTTAACCAGATGGCAGAGAACATTAATACGCTGGTGGCCAGTAAAAAACAGCTGATTGATGGCATTGCCCACGAGCTGCGCACGCCGCTGGTACGCCTGCGCTACCGGCTGGAGATGAGCGAAAATCTGACAGACGCGGAGTCCGCTGCGCTGAATCGCGACGTGGGTCAGCTGGAAAGCCTGATCGAAGAGCTGCTGACCTATGCCCGGCTTGACCGCCCGCGGGTCGATCTGCATCTGCAGTCGTTTGACCTGGCGCAGTGGCTGCGGCTCTATATTGCTGATGTGCAGAGTATGCAACCGCACACGCAGATCGCGCTGGATATTCCGCAGCTGCAGAATACCGGCAGCGCCGACATGCGGCTGATGGAGCGGGTGCTGGATAATCTGGTCAATAATGCGTTGCGCTACGCCAGCGAGCGGCTGCGCGTCAGCCTCTGGTTCGACGGCACGACCGGCATTCTGCAGGTAGAGGATGATGGTCCCGGCATTCCGGCCGACGAGCGCCAGCGGGTGTTTGAGCCGTTTGTCCGTCTCGATCCCAGCCGCGACCGCGCCACCGGCGGCTGTGGCCTCGGACTGGCTATCGTTCACTCCATCGCCCAGGCGCTGCAGGGGCAGGTGGTGATTGAGAGCTCGCCGCTGGGCGGCGCCAGCGTTCGCTTTTGCTGGCCGGTTGATTTACCCTTGCGGGAGACACCCCCCCGCTTACCCGCTTAAGGAGATCTGGCTGTGACATCAGCTTATCAGGAACTTACCCGCACGTTTCAGCGCCTTTCCCGTTTTGGTCATCTCGGTGCGATCGCCGGGGTTGATATGCAGACCACCATGCCGCCCGGCGGCAGTCAGGCGCGCGGCGAAGCGCTGGCTGAACTCAGCGTCTTTATGCATGAGCTGCTGACCGAGCCGGCGCTGGAAGGACTTTTCTCAGCGGCTGAGCAGGAGTCACTCAACGACGTTGAGCAGGCGAACGTGGCTGAGATGCAGCGTGCATGGCGTCAGGCCACGCTGCTTCCCGCCGCGCTGGTCGAAGCAAAATCGCTGGCAGGCTCCCGCTGCGAACATGCGTGGCGATCGCAGCGTCCCGCGAATGACTGGCAGGGCTTCAGTACTAATCTTAAAGAGGTTGTCCGTCTGAGCCGGGAAGAGGCGCAGCTGCGCGCTGCAGCGGCTGGTACGTCGCGCTATGACGCGCTGCTGGATCTGTATGAACCAGGCATGACCAGCGCCCGGCTTGACGCCACGTTTGGCGCACTGAAAAGCTGGCTGCCGGATTTACTGCAGCGGGCGGTAGCGAAGCAGGCGCAGCCGCCGCTTCAGCCGCTGGGGCCGTTTGCCGTTGAGTCGCAGAAGCAGCTGGGCCTGAGTGTTATGAAGCTGCTCGGCTTCGATTTCAATCATGGCCGGCTGGATGTCAGCGCTCACCCTTTCTGCGGCGGCGTGCCTGACGACGTACGTATCACCACGCGCTACAACGAAAGCGAGTTTCTCAGCGCCATGATGGGCGTGATCCATGAAACCGGGCACGCGCGCTACGAGCAGAATCTGCCGCAGCAGTGGCGCGGTCAGCCGGTCGCCCTGGCGCGCTCCACCGCCATTCATGAGTCACAGAGTCTGTTTATGGAGATGCAGCTGGGCCGCAGCCGCGCCTTTCTGCAGCATATCCAGCCGCAGGTGATCGCCCTGATGGGAGAGCAGCCTGCGCTGGAGACGCATAACTTTATTCGCCTGGCGCAACGCGTCAAACCCGGCTTTATCCGCGTCGATGCCGATGAACTGAGCTATCCGGCGCACGTTATTCTGCGTTACGAGATTGAACGGGCACTGATTGAAGGTGAGATTGAGGTCGAGGATATTCCGGCGCTGTGGGATGAAAAAATGCAGCAGTCGCTGGGTATTGATACCCGTGGTAACTATCGCGATGGCTGTATGCAGGATATCCACTGGACAGACGGCGCGTTCGGCTATTTCCCGACTTACACGCTGGGCGCGATGTATGCGGCACAGCTTTATCAGGCAGTGAAGCGTGCAATTCCGCAGCTGGAGACGCTGATCCTGAACGGCGAACTGCAGCCGGTATTTGACTGGCTGCAACAGAATATCTGGCAGCACGGCAGTCGCTTCCCGACGGAACAGCTGCTGCGCAATGCCACCGGTGAAGCGCTGAATCCGGACTATTTCCGTCAGCACCTGGAGCAGCGTTACCTCGCCGATTAACCCGCAGGCGGCCTTACACCGGCCGCCGTTTTCCCGCACTGTACAATCCGTTACACGCCGATACCAATCCCTCACGGAAAGCGAAATCGCTTTTTCATATAGTGTTTTCACCGGCCCCGCAGTGGGCTACATATGAAAAATAGTCCGAGGATTAAGCGATGAAAAAATTATGTGCACTGGTAATCGCCGCTGCTATGGGTCTCTCTTCTGCTGCTTTTGCTGCTGAGACAACCGCTGCTCCGGCGGCAACTGCCACCACCAGCTCCACTACCGCTGCGCCAGCTAAACATAAAATGGTGCATCACAAACATAAAGCTGCTGCGCAGAAAGCCCAGGCTGCGAAAAAGCATCATAAAAAAGCAACCAAGCCTGCTGAACAGAAAGCGCAGGCCGCTAAAAAGCACCATAAGAAATCAACTCAGCCCGCTGCACAGAAAGCGCAGGCGGCTAAAAAGCACCACATGAAGTCAGCTAAACCTGCTGCACAGAAAGCGCAGGCGGCTAAAAAGCACCACATGAAGTCAGCTAAACCTGCTGCGCAGAAAGCGCAGGCGGCTAAAAAGCATCATAAAATGAAAAAATCAGCGAAATAAGTTCGCGCCAACACCACGTTGTTTAAAACACCCGGTTATGCCGGGTGTTTATTTACTGGAGTAGCGAAAAATGGTGCGTCGCTATCGCTTCGAAATTATTCTCTTTGTGATGATTCTCTGTGGCATTGTCGCAGCCAGTTTTTTTATTTAATGGCTGTAGCGCGCTGATTACTCCAATATTTCTCCCTTTTTCACCACTCACCGACTATAGTTATCGCCTAAGCGTGATAACAAAAACTCCCTTTTATTCTCCCTGTCGAGAGAACTATGCGCCTGGCCATTCTGTTATTTATTGGTATTTTCAGCTTTACCCTTACGGCACACGCTGATGATGAAGACGGGCTGAGTCCCGAAGAGATCAAGACGCTGTTTTTTGGTAAAGACCACCGCCAGGCCATCAGCGACGTGGTCGCTGCCCCGTGGGATGCCATTGGTCAGCTGGAGACAGAAAGCGGCAACCTCTGCACCGCCACGCTGATCTCTGCCCATCTGGCGCTGACCGCCGGCCACTGTCTGCTGACACCGCCAGGCCGGTTCGACAAACCGGTTGCGCTGCGCTTTATGGCGGGTGAAAAAGGCTGGCGTTACGAGATCCACGATATTGATGCCCGGGTTGAGCCGTCGCTGGCGCGTCGCCTGCAGGCTGATGGTGAGGGCTGGATTGTTCCGTCTGCTGCCGCGCCTTACGATTATGGTCTGGTGATCCTGCACAACCCCCCTTCAGGGATTGTGCCGATCCCGCTGTTTGATGGCTCACGCAGCGATCTTACCGCTGCGCTCAAAGAGAGCGGCCGCAAAGTCACCCAGGCGGGTTATCCGGCCGATCATCTCGACTCGCTCTATTCCCACAGCGACTGTGCCGTCACCGGCTGGGCGCAGCGCGCGGTGCTGTCGCACCAGTGTGATACGCTGCCTGGCGACAGCGGCTCACCGCTGCTGCTGAAAAAAGATGACGGCTGGCAGCTGATCGCCGTGCAGAGTTCGGCACCGGCGCCGGCCGATCGCTATCGCGCTGATAACCGGGCTATTGCCGTGACCTCATTTAAAGATAAGCTTGAAGAGCTGGCCGAGTAAGCAGGCGCGCAGCAATGCGCCCCTGCTGACCGCCTGATTAACTAGCTTAGCTGCTCCATTGCCTGCAGCACCCGCTTATCCGAAACCGGATACGGGGTACCCAGCTGCTGGGCAAAGTAGCTGATGCGCAGCTCTTCAATCATCCAGCGGATCGCCACTACATCAGCATCATCCCGGCGCTGCGGCGGCAGCTTGCTGCGCCAGACGTTCCACGCCTGTTCCACCGCCTGTACTTTCAGCATGCGGGCGCGATCGCTGTGCGGATCGGCGGGCAGCTTCTCCAGACGGCGCTCAATTCCCTGCAGGTAGCGCAACGTATCACCCAGCCGATCGTAGCCATTGCCGGTAACAAATCCGCGATAGACCAGACCGCTCATCTGCTGTTTGATATCTGCGAGCGCCAGCGCCAGCGTCATATCCACGCGGCCTTTCAGAAACTTGTTAATATTGAACACGCAGGTCAGGATCTGCTCAACCTGCTGCGCAATCGTCACCACGGTGTCGTTCAGCTCTGCCCGCACTTTATCGCGCAGCTGCTCAAAATTCTGCTGCTGCCAGGCGGGACCCCCCGCCTCCGCCATGAGTTTATCTACCCCGCAGGCGATACAGTCGTCTATCAGCTCCAGCACTTTGCCGTAAGGATTAAAATAGAGCCCGAGCTTGGCTTTGTTAGGCAGTTTTTCATGCAGATATTTAACCGGTGACGGAATGTTCAGCAGCAGCAGGCGACGCTGGCCGCGCCACATCATCTTCTGCTGCTCCTCTTCACTGTCAAACAGGCGGATCGCCACGCTCTCTTTTTCATCCACCAGCGCCGGCCAGGCTTTAACCTGATAACTGCCGCGCTTCTGCTCATAACTCTGCGGCAGATCGCCAAAACTCCAGATGTGCAGGCCGCTTTGCTCCAGACCATCATCAGCAACCTTCGACAGCGTCTCCTGCACTTTGCCTTTGAGCGCCTGTTTCAGCTGATGCAGATCTTTCCCTTCCTGCAGCTTGCGGTTGTGCTCATCCACAATGCGGAACGTCATTTTAAGGTGATCGGGCACCTGATCCCACTGCCAGGCATCGCGCTCTATCGTCACGCCTGACATGCGCCGGAACTCACGCTCCAGCGCGTCCAGCAGCGGCTGCGCCAGTGGCTGGACGCGACCGAGAAATGCTTCGGCGTAATTGGGCGCCGGCACAAAATTACGGCGCAGCGGTTTAGGCAGCGATTTAATCAGCGCGATGATCAGTTCACGCCGCACGCCGGGGATCTGCCACTCAAACCCCGCTTCCTCCACCTGATTCAGCAGCGGCAGCGGGATATGCACAGTCACGCCATCCGCATCGGTACCGGGCTCAAACTGATAGGTGAGCCGCAGCTTCAGGTTGCCCTGCTGCCAGACATTGGGGTAGTCGAGCTGGCTGACTTTATCTGCCCCCTCTTTGATCAGCATCTGCTTGTCAAAGTTAAGCAGGTCCGGATTCTCTTTACTGGCCTGCTTCCACCAGCTGTCAAAGTGACGGGCTGAGACCACCTCTTTGCCCAGACGGCGATCGTAAAACGCAAACAGCGTTTCGTCATCAACCAGAATGTCACGGCGCCGTGATTTATGCTCCAGGTCTTCCACTTCACTGCGCAGCTTCAGGTTGGTGCGGAAAAAGGCGTGGCGCGTCTGCCAGTCGCCCTCAACCAGCGCATGGCGAATAAACAGCTCGCGGCTCAGCTGCGGATCGATACGGCTGTAATTCACTTTACGCGCCTGAACAATCGGCAGCCCGTAGAGCGTCACCTTTTCCGTAGCCATCACCGCGCCCTGCGCTTTCTCCCAGTGCGGTTCGCTGTAGCTCCGCTTAATAAGATGCTGAGCGAGCGGCTCAATCCACTCCGGATCGATGCGTGCCGCTACCCGGCCCCACAGGCGACTGGTTTCCACCAGTTCCGCTACCACGGTCCATTTCGGCGGCTTTTTAAACAGGCCGGAGCCAGGGAAAATGGCAAAGCGGGCGTTGCGCGCGCCGGTAAACTCCTGCTTCTCTGCATCTTTCTGTCCGATATGCGACAGCAGACCGGTGAGCAGCGCACAGTGCACTTCACGATAAGGTGCCGGCTCGCTGTTAACGGGCATACCCTGTTCACGCACGACCTGACGCAGCTGAGTGTAGATATCCTGCCATTCGCGCACGCGCAGATAGTTGAGATAGTCGCTCTTACACTGACGACGGAACTGGTTGCCCGACAGCGCTTTCTGCTGCTCCTGGATGTAATTCCAGAGGTTTACAAAGGCGAGGAAGTCAGACTCTTTATCTGCAAAGCGGCGATGCTTCTCATCAGACGCCTGCTGTTTCTCAACCGGACGCTCACGCGGATCCTGAATGGAGAGCGCCGCTGCGATAATCATCACCTCGCGCACGCAGCCAAATCGCTGCGCCTCCAGCACCATCCGTGCCAGACGCGGATCTACCGGCAGCTGCGCCAGCGTGCGTCCGGAAGGCGTCAGCCTGTAGTGCTCATTTTCATCGAGGGTGATAGCGCCCAGCTCTTCCAGCAGCCGCACGCCGTCCTGAATGTTCCGCTTATCAGGCGCTTCCACAAACGGGAACGCCGCAATATCGCCCAGTCCCAGGGCGGTCATCTGCAGGATCACCGACGCGAGATTGGTGCGCAGGATCTCCGGATCGGTAAAGGCGGGCCGGCTGAGGAAATCATCCTCGGAATAGAGCCGGATACAGATCCCTTCCGACACGCGGCCGCAGCGCCCTTTACGCTGGTTTGCCGAAGCCTGCGAAACCGGCTCAATCGGCAGGCGCTGTACCTTGGTGCGATAGCTGTAGCGGCTGATTCGCGCGGTACCGGGATCGATGACATATTTAATGCCCGGCACGGTGAGCGAGGTCTCTGCTACGTTGGTCGCCAGGACAATGCGCCGTCCGCTGTGGGACTGAAACACGCGATTCTGTTCCGCATTGGAGAGACGTGCATAGAGCGGCAGGATCTCAGTATGCGGTAAATCGCGTTTCATCAGCGCATCGGCCGTGTCGCGGATCTCACGCTCACCGCTCATGAAGATCAATATATCGCCGCGGCTCTCCTGCCCCAGCTCATCCACGGCGTCAAAAATAGCCTGCAGCTGATCGCGATCGCTCTCATCTGCCTCTTCCGCGATGGGCCGATAGCGCACCTCCACCGGGTAAGTTCGCCCTGAGACTTCGATGACCGGCGCGTTGTTAAAGTGACGCGAAAAGCGCTGCGGATCGATGGTGGCAGACGTGATGATCACTTTGAGATCGGGGCGACGCGGCAGCAGCTCGCGCAGATAGCCCAGCAGAAAATCGATGTTGAGGCTGCGCTCATGCGCCTCATCAATAATGATGGTGTCGTACTGCAGCAGCAGCCGATCCTGCTGGATCTCCGCCAGCAGAATACCGTCGGTCATCAGTTTGACCTGCGTGCTGTCGCTGACCTGATCGGTAAAACGGACTTTATAGCCGATGGTGCTTCCCGGCGAGGTCTCCAGCTCTTCCGCGATGCGATTCGCCACGGTGCGCGCCGCCAGACGACGCGGCTGCGTATGCCCGATAAGGCCTTTTACGCCGCGTCCCAGCGCCAGGCAGATTTTCGGCAGCTGTGTGGTTTTGCCCGATCCGGTTTCACCGGCAACAATCACGACCTGGTGATCGCGGATAGCGTCTGAAATTGCCTGCTGCTTCTGGCTGACCGGCAGATTCTCAGGAAAGGTAATGCGCGGTGTGCCGGCCACGCGCCGGGCGATGCGCTGTTCAGCCGCGCTGAATTCGTCCGCCAGCTCAGCGGCAATGGCCTGCTGTGCGGCGCTGTTTTTCACCTTTGCCGCCCCCTGCAGACGTCGCTGCAGGCGCTGGCGATCGCGCAGCGTCAGCGCATCAAGCCGGGCCCAGAGTGGAGCTAAAGGTGATTCAATGGAAGATGACATAAAGATGGATTACCTGTTAGTGCAGCACGGCGCAAACACGCGCGGCGCCGGGAGGCTTTCCCGGCAGATTCAATCAATTACCGGACGCCATAATAGCATATTCTCAGCCTGCTGGCTGAGCCGCCCCGGCAGGCTTATTCAATTAATTCGAACATCGGCCTCGAATTATTACGCTTTTACGCTGCCGGTGAACGCCGTAGAGTATGACGCATTGAGCGGGAAGCCCGCCGCATAACCCACAGGAACCTATTATGAGCCACGTATTAATTCTGAAATCCAGTATTCTTGCCGGTTATTCACAGTCAGGCCAGCTGGCTGATTTTTACGCTGAAGAAGCGCGCGCTAACGGCGACAACGTCACCGTACGCGATCTGGCTGCCGACCCGGTACCGGTACTGGATGGTGAACTGGTGGGTGCCCTGCGTCCTTCAGATGCGCCGCTTTCTCCCCGTCAGCAGGAGGCGCTGGCGCTCTCTGATGCGCTGATCGCTGAGCTGCAGGCACATGACACCATCGTTATTGCGGCACCGATGTACAATTTCAATATCCCGACGCAGCTGAAAAATTACTTTGACCTGATTGCCCGTGCGGGCGTGACCTTCCGCTACACCGAAGCGGGTCCGGAAGGCCTGGTTAAAGGCAAACGTGCAGTGATCCTGAGCAGCCGTGGCGGTATCCACAAAGATACCCCAACCGATCTGCTGACCCCGTACGTGAAGCTGTTCCTCGGCTTTATTGGCATCACTGACGTTGAGTTTGTTTTCGCGGAAGGTATTGCCTACGGTCCTGAAGTGGCAACCAAAGCCACCGCTGATGCGAAAGATGCGATTAAACAGCGCGTCTCTGCCTGATTAATAAAATAATAATTTTCTGCTTTGTTTTTTACCGGGCCTGAGTGCCCGGTTTTTTATTTTAACGTCAATATATCTATGCTTCCTGGCGGCTTCCCGCTTTTTTAATTTACACTGCAGCCTCGCTCTCTCCCTCAGCTTTACGCTTTTGATCCTGTCATTGACAATTCCTCTGAATTTATTAACACGCCCGCTTGCCATGCGCAATTTCAATAAAATCGAAATACAAAAGTTTTCCCGTGAGGAACGTGGCAGGATTAATCCGGCGTTAACTCCAGCGGTGCAAGTCAGAATTAGTTACAAACCTTACCTTGAAAAATAAAAACACCACTCCACCAGGAGATTAATATGACTTTACTATTGAGCTATATACATGTAAGCAGTTCTCCATCTAACGGATTTGATATTGTAATCCCTGCTCATAGCGTGAAAGACAAAGCTATGAAGTATGAAACCCTCATCAAAGAAATAAGTAATTTCGGGCCGGAATTGAAAAAAGATGTCCGAATTATGCGTGAAATATCTGCAGTTAAAGATGAGAAAAAAGTTTCTCAGCAGCTGTCAGTGAATAATGAACTCAAGGGTACAGGTAATTACTCTCCGGCCGCTGCTGCTTCCCGCCATGAACCTGTTCCGTTAAGCCCAATAGCTGTAGCTATGCCAAAGGCTGCGGCTCGGCAATCTGTAGCCGCGCCAAAGGCTGCGCTACAGGAGCGGCCGCTGAGCACAATATCCTTAGCCTCGTCAAAGGCTGATGCACAGGATAAGCCTGTAACTCATCCAGCTTCATCAGTTTTGACCTCTTCGCCAGCGCGTTCTCAGGCAGAGGTAAAGCCTGAACCTGCAGCTATTCATAATAAAAAAAGCTCCGCACCTGAGAATCAGCCTTCGCTGCTGAGCCGGATCAAGAGTCAATTTACGCAGATCTGGACATCGTTAAAAAGTTATATTTCATCCCTGACAGAGCACTCCCGACAGCATCAAAGCGGAAGAGCAGCACACTATGAAAATATTTCCAGAACCAAATCAGAAGGCTGCGGAGCCATGAGTGAAATAATGGAGGCATACAGAAATAGCCCTGCCAACGCTCTATATTTATACAATTCAGCAAAACAAGATATAATGTTCAGCGAAATTAAATATATTATAGATGCGGCCAGACTGGAAAATAAAGAAATTAATATGAATAAACTTTGCGAAGAAGCCAACCGATATGCAATTAATTCAGGCGTTAGCGCCAGGCTTTTTACACTAACGAAAAACAACACTATTGAGCGCAATGTAGAATATGGTGTATCAACTATGCAGCAGCGCATTGAAAAAATAGAAGGCGAAATCAGAAGTAATAATGAAAACTCCACAACATTACGCCGTAACTCACAGAGATTAAGTGGACGTCAGCGTGCTAACTCCGTGCAGACAACCGCGCAGAGAATGATTAGCGACGCCTATTCAAAACTGTTTAATGATATACAAAATGACAAAGATAAGATTTTTGGTACACGCCATAGCTTCGACCGAAACGAAATGCGTGCCGCGCTGCTTGAAGGACAGCCAGAGCTGGCAGATTTACGCCGCAGTGCGATATAGCGCTTACAGCAGCACGCCTTTCTGAATCCCTGCGCGGTGACGGGAGAGCCGTTACGCTCCCTGTCACCGGTTATTTCTGCAGCCACTGGCCGTTGATGCCGCGCACAAATTCTCCCGCACTGGCGCGGCTCACCAGCTTCTCTCCGGCGATCCGCGCGACGTCACTGGTGGTCAGCTGATTTTGCCCGGCAATGTGCTGATACGCTTTCCGGCGTCCCTCATTGATACGACTGACCAGCGCCAGCGTCACCTCATCCTGCTGCCGTGCAGCAAGATAGCCACTCAGCGTTTCCCCCGCCCGCCCCTGCTGACGAGCCTCATCCAGCGTCAGCGCGTGAGCGGGTCCGGCGAGCAGCGTCAGCAGCAGCGCAACAGCGCGGATTTTCAGGTTGCGGACCATCAGAACAGCCCGCTCTGGTTCTGCAGCAGCGCCTCAACATCTTTATCCACCTTGATGTGGATCTCATGTTCAATTTTCACGTTCATATTAATCGTAATCGGCGCATCAGGGGCGGCCACTTCAATACGCGGTACGCATCCTGCCAGCACAACGCTGCCTGCCAGCAGCGCACCTCTTAACCTCATCATCAGGGATCCTTCTTTGATGGCAGGGTGGCATTCTGCTCCACCCAGGATTGTAAGTTATCGCCAAAGCGCAGGCTGCGCCATAGCTGGAACAGATTCTCCTGATGACGATAGTTAAGATTGATTGTCTGGCGCCGGTTACTGAACTGGCTGACGCCGGTGACCTGCGACTGCATCACCAGATTACCGGTATTATCCAGATCGAGTGTGGCCCAGGAGCGCGAAATCTCCAGATAGCGCAGCCAGCTAAGCGCCGCGCCGGCGGCGACATTGTCTTTTACAATCGCGTCTGCCGTATCTTTATCCAGCCGAAACGTAAGCGGCCCGCTGTTAGCAATCCAGCCATTCCTGATTAGCCACTGCGGATTACTGAGCCATAGCGGCAGCTCACCGTTGACCTTACCCGACATGGCAAACTGTTTGGGCTTCAGTGCTGTCACCAGCCGGCTGAGATCGATCTGGCGCAGCGCGATTATGGCGGCCTCCCGCTGCGGCATACGCAGCACCGGCATACTGACGTGCCCGCCGAGTAAATCGAGCGTCACATTACTCAGGGTGAGCGGCGTTTTCTCCTGCCACGGATAGTAGCCCTGCAGATCGGCCGTGATATTTTGCAGCGCAAACTGGTTGTTAACCTCACGGATACGCAGTGAAACCGGTCCGCGTCGTCCCAGCTGCCACTGCTGAGCGCGATAACGAAACGGCAGCGCAAAATCGATGCCGTTGATGTCACTGTCCGGCAGCTGCAGGCTGCCCTGCTGAACAGCAAAAAAGCCGCCCGCCTGAAACGTCTGTCCCGCCCCGGCTGAAAACGCCATCTGCGCCCGCAGCTCACCGCGCTTAATACGCATCTTCAGATCGCTGCTGAGCAGCGGCTGAAACACACGTAGCGATTGGGCCGGCCACCAGGCTTCTCCGCGTAACCGCTCCCCATCCCAGCGCCCGTGTACGCGCAGCGGACCGATATCTTCAGCGCGCAGTTCACCGCGCCATAAAAACTGCCCCGGATCGCGGCCTTTCACATCAAACGTCAGCCCTGCGGGTGGCAGCCAGCCGCCGTAGCTGAAGTGAGTTTGTCCCGCATCAAGGCGAAAACTGCCCGTCAATCCGGGCTGCGTGTTATCCCGCTGCCAGCGCAGCGGCGCAGTGAGCTGCAGACGCGGCTGGTCAACCTGTACCGCTTCCCAGGCCAGCTGATCCAGGCCGGTATTCAGCGTATCCAGCGTGATGCGTTTATCCAGCCAGCTGCCGGTTCCCTTCACATCCCAGTTTGCATTAAGCGGCTGCAGTTTGCCGCCGCCCCAGTAGCGCCAGCGCCAGCTGCCGCGATCTGGCCAGAAGGCTGCCGCCTGGCCATCCAGGTGCAGCGTAAAGTGACCGTAGCGATAATTATGGGCTGTCAGGATCGCCTGCAGCCGGCCATCGATACCCTGTGACGAGAGCGAGACGCCCGCCAGCGGCCAGCGCGCCTCATCAACCTCAAGTATATCCAGCAGCTGGCCGCGCAGACGCAGCAGTGCGCCGGGCCGGAACGTCACGCGGGGCGTGCTGAGTGCGCCACGCAGCTCGCCAGGCAGGCTGCCATAGAGCTGCAGATCAGCAAACTTGCTCTCACCGGTAATACGCAGCGGCAGCGCATTATCCGTTAAGTGAAGCGGACCCGGCCCCACGCTCAGCACCACGTTGCCTTTACCGCCGCGTCCCTGCGTCAGCAGATTCAGTCGTCCTTCCACGCGCAGGTTATCAATTCCCTGTTGCCAGCCCTTCAGCGCCAGCGACACACCGCCTGACAGCGTCTGGCTGGCAAGAGGCCAGCGCCAGCGTCCGGCAGTGATACGAAACGTATCGCGGTCGCTCTGCCAGGGAAGCTGCAGCAGCGGCGTTTCATCGCCCTGCTCCTTAACAATCAGCGTGCCCTGCTGCTGCTGCCATTGCAGATTCAGCGTCAGAGGTTCAGGCCACTGCGCCACGCGCAGCTCACTCTGCAGAGCGCCGGTGTCTGGTAAGCCATCAGCAAACGCGGGCAGCATGAGGCTGCCATGCAGCGTCAGTGGCTGTGATAGCAATGCATGTTGTAACTTTAATGAGTTTACCGTTAGCGTCTGGCCCTGCAATTGTGCACTCAGGCTGAGGTTATCGCCCCGATAGCGCAGCCGCTGCTGTTCAGGTGAGAGCGTAAGATCAAGTTCACCCGCGTAGTGTTGCCACGGCAGCACGGCCAGTCTGCCGATATGCACATCAGCACCCGGTAAACGCTGCTGCCATTCCGCCAGCGAGCGCGGAACGGCTGAAGCCGGCTGCGGCGGCAGCGCCTGCCAGCAGGTGCTGCTGAGCGTGACGCGCTGCGCACTCAGCTGCCAGCGCTGCTGTGAGCGTCCCAGCGCCACCTGCTCAATCTCAGCCAGTGGACAATTGCCCGTGAGATAACGCAGCTGCGGCAACGTCACTGCGCCCTGATGCCAGCCAGGTCTGCCGGTAATTTCGATGCGCGTTCCATCCGGCAGCCAGATGCCGGCCAGCCGCGGCAGCCACTGCGTCAGCGTCAGCAGCAGGCCCAGCAGTAGCAGAATCAGCGCCAGCAAGGCGGCAAGTAGTCGGCGGAGGCCACGCGTCATGGCGGGTAACTATCCTGTTGTTGGCATATTCCTGCAGAAATGATGGCACGTAATCATCCGCAAATGAAGGTGTTAGCCTGGCCTGCTGCGTGAAGAAAAGCAAAGTCGCGCAGAAACCGTTATCCTTTGATGATACCGACATGGCATTTTTCAGGAGCGAAACAATGAAAGTTGCGGTTTACAGCACCAAACACTATGACCAGAAATACTTTGAGCAGGTCAATGCCCGTTATGGATTTGAGCTGGTGTTCTTTGACTTTTTACTCAGCGAAGATACGGCAAAAAATGCTGCCGGATGTGACGCGGTCTGTATTTTTGTGAATGACGATGGCAGCAGAGCGGTGCTGGAAGAGCTGGCGGCGTCCGGCGTGAAGTACATTGCGCTGCGCTGTGCCGGATTTAACAATGTTGATCTTCAGGCTGCTGAAGAGCTGGGGCTGCAGGTGGTGCGCGTTCCCGCCTACTCCCCGGAAGCGGTGGCGGAACATACGATTGGCATGATGATGAGCCTGAACCGCCGTATTCACCGCGCTTATCAGCGCACCCGTGACGCAAATTTTTCGCTTGATGGCCTGACCGGTTTCAACATGCACAATAAAACCGCAGGCGTAGTCGGTACCGGGAAAATTGGTGTGGCCACGCTGCGCATCCTCAAAGGGTTTGGCATGAAATTGCTGGCCTATGATCCCTACCCGAGCGACGCTGCGCTTGAACTGGGTGCAGAATACGTTGATTTGCACACGCTGTTTTCCCGCTCGGATGTTATTACGCTGCACTGCCCGATGACGGCGGAAAATCATCACATGCTTAACGCGCAGGCGTTCAGCGAAATGAAGGATGGCGTGATGATCATTAACACCAGCCGCGGTGGCCTGATCGATTCTCAGGCGGCCATTGAAGCACTGAAACAGCAGAAAATAGGATCGCTGGGCATGGACGTGTATGAAAATGAACGCGACCTGTTTTTTGAAGACAAATCAAATGACGTTATTCAGGACGACATTTTTCGCCGCCTCTCGGCCTGCCACAACGTGCTGTTTACCGGACATCAGGCATTTCTGACCGCAGAGGCCCTGACCGCCATTTCAGAAACCACACTGGGTAATCTGCAGCAGCTCGATAAAGGCGAAGCGTGCCCGAACCGGGTTAATCCCTGAAACGTGGCGCCCGCATCAGCGGGCGCATGCCCCACCCATCAGCGCCTGTTCATCGCAGCGGCGACCGTTTGCCAGCTGACACATGCCAACGCGTGAACCATCCAGCTGCCGGGAAAATGCCAGCGTGCCTCCGGCACCGCTGCAGCTGCTTTCTGCCATCGCGGACATGACCACATGCGGCTGAACGTGGGCTGCAGTCGCCTGTTGCGGCGGTTCGTTATCACTGGGACTGCTGCAGGCAGACAGCAATAGTGCTGCACCAGCCAGCAGTAAAGAGGCAGCTTTCATTAGTCGGGCTCCGGAAACAGGGGATGAAAAGTGTTCACAGCATATGACAGCCTCTGCTGTGAATCGAGAGCGGACATAGCTTTTTACAAAATTTCAGACCTTTCATTGCAAGCAGAATTATCCTGAAGAGACGATTTTTTCCGGTTATCTTCTAAAATAATGCGTTATTTCAACTGCTCAGAGGACATTATGTTAACCGATATGCTGTTACGCATCGCGCTGGCCGGCATCCTTGGCGGGCTTATCGGGCTTGAGCGTCAGATGCGGGCAAAAGAGGCCGGTCTGCGTACCCATATTCTGGTGGGGATCGGCAGCGCCCTGTTTATGCTGGTCTCGAAATATGGCTTTGCCGATATGCTTAACAGCGACCATGTTGGTCTTGATCCCAGCCGCATCGCGGCGCAGGTGGTCAGCGGCATGGGCTTTCTCGGGGCCGGGACCATCATTATTCAGAAGCAGATTGTGAAAGGCCTTACGACCGCAGCAGGTTTGTGGGTCACTGCCGCTATCGGTCTGGTTATCGGCAGTGGCATGTATGAGATTGGCATTTATGGCACGCTGCTGGCGCTGGTGGTGCTGGAGGTTTTTCGTCGTCTCAGTCACTGGCTGATTGGCCGTCACCACACGCTGATTGTGCATCTGAAGGCCAAAAGCGTCCCGCTGGTTTTGCTGGTGCTGCAACGCGAAGGGATCCGCTACGGGCATATTGCGGTGGTTAATCGTGATGAAGAGAGCGGCCTGTGTGAACTCAGCGTGGAAGTCACGCTCTCCCGCCGGTCACCGCGCCACAGCCTGTATGAGAAAGTCATGGATATTAAAGGCGTCCAGTCACTGGAGATGGTGTAGAGGCGCCGATTCAGGACGATAAATTAGCCACGGATGCGGCAACCGAAGAAAAGCGATCACGCGAGGCTGGTATTCGCGCGCGCAATCCGTACCATACGCACCCATAACTACAGGTTTATGACCGCCGATGCGGGTTTCAGCCGCCTGTTCTGTTCGCCGGCACTCTCAAGCGTGAAAATAATGTCAGAAAATCAAGACGTAACCAAAAAAGAGCAATACAACTTTAATAAACTGCAGAAGCGCCTGCGCCGCAATGTCGGCGAAGCGATCGCTGACTTCAACATGATTGAGGAAGGCGACCGCATCATGGTGTGTCTTTCAGGCGGTAAAGACAGCTATACCATGCTGGAGATCCTGCGCAGTCTGCAGCAGAGTGCGCCAGTGAATTTTTCGCTGGTGGCGGTCAATCTCGATCAGAAGCAGCCCGGCTTTCCGGCGCATATTCTGCCCGCTTACCTTGAGACGCTGGGCGTTGAGTATAAAATTGTCACCGAAGATACTTACTCTATTGTTAAAGAGAAGATCCCGGAAGGCAAAACCACCTGCTCACTCTGCTCACGCCTGCGCCGCGGTATTCTCTATCGTACCGCCAGCGAACTGGGCTGTACTAAAATAGCGCTCGGGCATCATCGCGACGATATTTTGCAGACGCTGTTTCTCAATATGTTCTACGGCGGCAAAATGAAAGGCATGCCGCCCAAGCTGATGAGCGATGATGGCAAGCATATTGTGATTCGCCCTCTCGCCTACTGTCGCGAAAAAGACATTATTCGCTTTGCTGAAGCGCACCAGTACCCGATCATCCCCTGCAACCTGTGCGGCTCTCAGCCCAACCTGCAGCGTCAGGTGGTGGCTGATATGCTGCGCGACTGGGACAAACGGTTTCCGGGTCGTATTGAAACCATGTTCAGCGCGATGCAGAACATTGTGCCGTCGCATATGGCAGATATCAGCCTGTTCGATTTCAAAGGCATCCGCCATGGTGATGAGGTGGTTGATGGTGGCGATATCGGCTTTGATCGCGAGACGCTGCCGGTGCAGCCGGCAGGCTGGCAGCCGGAAGAGGATGCAGCAGCCCCTGCGGAACTGCGACTGGATGTATTAGAGATTAAGTAGTTCTGCTAAAAAATAAAAAGGCGCGTCCCCGGGAGGACGCGCCTTTTTTTATTGATGCGGCGGCGGATCGCTGATGGGGGGAACGTCAGGATCGTGCGGCGGCTCCGGCTCCGGAATGGGCTGCGGTTGCGGAACAGGCTCCGGAATCGGTACCGGGTCGGTTGGGATCGGTTCACTGGCGTGGATAGCTTGCATCGCTTTCTCCTGTAGCGGAACGTACTGTAAGCGTAGGAAAGCTTTGCTGAACAAGCCAGTATAAAAAAAACCGGCCCGAAGGCCGGTGTCAGAGGAATTAACTGTGCTATGCAGTTATTCACAAACAGGAAGTAAGACAATATGGAGTACAACGCCCATCGCCTGACGTTGCATTCACCTGCGAAAGAGAGTGTGCCGCGATTTTCTGTGAGGTGAATTGATGTCGATCAGCTTTTTCCCGCTTTTGCTACAGCCAGTTGCGTTTTTTCAGCCATACCGCCACGCCACCCACCATCAGCAGCAGGATCAGACAAAACAGCAGAAAACCGTGCTGCCAGTTGCCGCCCGGAATCCCCCCCAGGTTGACGCCAAACAGCCCGGTAAGAAAGGTCGCTGGCAGAAAAATCATCGCCATCAGCGACATGGTATAAGTCCGGCGGTTCATTGACTCCGCCAGCAGCGAAGCCACCTCATCTGCCAGAATGCCGGTGCGCGCGACGCCTGCGTTGAGATCGTCCAGCCCGCGCCCCAGACGGTCCGCCACATCCTGCATGCGACGCCGGTCGTCATCGCTCATCCACGGAAGTTTCTCACTTGCCAGTCGCGCATAGACGTCGCGCTGCGGTGCCATATAGCGTCGCATGACGATCAGCTGCTTGCGCAGCAGCGCCAGTTCGCCCCGGGCCGGTACCTGCTGATCCATCAACGCATCTTCCAGCTCAATGATTTTGTCATGCATATCTTCAATAAATTCGCTGGCGTGATCGGTCAGCGCGTCGCAGACATCCACCAGCCAGCTGCCGCCATCTACCGGACCATTGCCATGCTGCAGCTCATTGAGCACCTCATCTATCGCGTTGACTTTACGACGGCGCGTAGAGACGATCAGTTTGTCATTAATGAATACGCGCATCGCCACCAGCTGATCGGGACGCGAATCGGCGTTGTGGTTAACGCTGCGCAGCACAATCATAAACCCGTCGCCAAGCCGTGTAACGCGTGGCCGCATGCTGTCACCTGCCAGCGCATCGCGCACGGCGTCCGGGATCAGCGGCGTGTTCTGCAGCCACTCTGCGCTCTGACGCTGCGCGTAATTAAGATGCAGCCAGCAGTGGCGCTCGCAATGAATAATATCGTTATCTTCAATAGCGATAACGCCACCTTTGCCATCAAACTGACAGGCAATAATGGCATCTGATACCTGTAATGCTTTCCCTTCGATGACGTTCACGTCCCCACTCCACGTCCTGAATCAGTACGCTACAGTCTAGCGCGACGCCTTTCAGTTGCAATCGCGCCGGTGTATGCAAACGTGACGCAAACTACTCAGTGTTTTTCAATCCACAGTTCGCGGCTGTAAGCCACATCTTCCGGATTTGTAATGGGATATCCTTTCACCCAGGGTTTGATCAGGCGACCGTTTGTATATTGATAGAGCGGGGCAATGGGTGCCTGGTCGGCAATGATCTGCTCCGCTTTATTGTAATCCGCGTTGCGCGCCTGCACGCTGGTATCGGTACGCGCTTTCGCCAGCACCGCGTCATACTCCGCATTGTTGAAACGCGCAATATTCCCGCTGTGGCTGGCCGTCAGCAGACTGAGGAAAGTAGAAGGTTCGTTGTAATCCCCGATCCATGAGGCGCGGATCACATCAAAATTCCCGCTATTGCGGCTGTCGATGTAAGTTTTCCACTCCTGGTTCTGCAGCGTGACGTCTGCCCCCAGATTCTTTTTCCACATGGAGGCGACAGCGATAGCAATTTTCTGGTGGCTCTCTGAGGTGTTATAGAGCAGCGTCAGATGCAGCGGCTTAGCCGGACCATAGCCCGCTGACGCGAGCAGCGCTTTTGCCTGCGCATTCAGCTCCTGCTGGCTATGCTGCTGCAGATAGCTCTGCTGCGGCGTAAACCCGGCCGTTACATCGGGCGTAAAATGCCATGCCGGCTTTTCGCCGGTGCCCAGTACCTTCTCTGCGATAATGCGGCGATCGATACTCCACGATAGCGCTTTACGCACGCGCACATCGGCCGTGGGGCCTTTCTGCGTATTGAAGGCGTAGTAATAGGTCCCCAGCTGGTCAGGCGTATAAACCTCGCCCGGCAGGCTCTTTTTCAGCAGCGAATACATGTTTTTCGGGAACGATTCGGTGATATCGATATCCCCGGCGCGGTAGCGCTTGGTGGCGCTGGACTCTTCGTTGATGGGCAGAAACGTCACCTGCGTCAGAACCGAATGTTTGTCATCCCAGTAGTGTTTATTGCGCACCAGCACGATTTTTTCGTTTACGACCCGCGACTGTAACTGATAGGCACCGTTTCCCACCAGCTTGCCCGGGGCGGTCCAGGTTTCACCTTCGGCCTTGATAACGTTTTGTGGTACGGGAAACAGCGCGGCGTTGGCCATCATAGCTGGCAGCCACGGCACCGGCCGTGACAGCGTCACTTTAAGATGCGTGGCATCGGTGGCCGTTACGCCCAGCTTATCCGGACTCATGCTGCCTTTGGTAATCGCTTCTGCATTCTCAATACCACTCAGCGCAGCAAACCAGGCAAAGGGTGAGCTGTTTTTCGGATCAACCAGGCGCTGCCAGCTGTAGACAAAATCCTGTGCGGTAACCGGACTGCCATCTGACCAGCGTGCGTCTTTACGCAAGGTAAATAGCCAGATTTTATTGTCGGTACTGCTCCAGCTCTCTGCCACGCCGGGCACAATCTGGCCTTTGGCATCCTGACTGGTGAGGCCTTCAAACAGATCGCGCATGACCTGAATCTCCGGCAGCCCTACGGCTTTCATCGGATCAAGCGAGGCGGGTTCATCTTTAATGTGACGAACAATCGTCTGCTGGCTGGCGAGCTGCGCGCCCGCCGGTACGTCGGCAGCGACAGCCGGAAAAAATGTGCTGCTGACGACCAGCGCCAGCGCTGAAAGGCAAAACAGAGACTTCATCATCACTCCTTAACAGAAAAAGGGCGACCTGAAGTGCGTAATGTCGCCAGCAACTCCGGCAACTGTAACGCAAATTACTGATGGGTATGTAGCTATTTCCCGGTTTGCTGTTTACCGTTAGTGTAGTGCCCGATACACCCGCGCCCCGCTCGTTTGCAGAGCCGCTCACAGGAGAGCCTGATATGTCATTTCATCACCCGCGTCCGCAGCGCGGTCAGCTTGATGCGGTCTGGCAGCAGTATGGCCGTTCGGTGCTCGGCGCCCCGCTGCTCTGGTTTCCGGCGCAGGCCGCTGACCAGGAGAGCGGACTGATTATTGCCGGTACTCACGGCGATGAGAACGCGGCGATCGCCACGCTTTCCGCCGCGCTGCGGACGCTGCCCGCCTCCCTGTGCCGCCATCATGTGATTCTTGCCGCGAATCCGGATGGCTGTCAGCTCGGGCTGCGCGCCAATGCGCGCGGCGTCGATCTCAACCGCAACTTTCCCGCCGCTAACTGGCAGCGGGGCGAGACACACTACCGCTGGAACAGTGCGGCTGACGCACGCGATGTGGTGCTCTCTACCGGTGAGAAGCCCGCTTCCGAACCCGAAACCAGCGCACTGTGTCAGTTGATCCATCAACTGCAGCCGCGCTGGGTGGTATCATGGCATGAACCGCTGGCGTGTATTGACGATCCCCATCACAGCGCGCTGGCGCGCTGGCTGGGTGAGCAAACCGCTTTGCCGGTGGTGAGCAGCGTGGGGTATGCCACGCCGGGTTCATTTGGCAGCTGGTGCGCCGATCTCGGGCTACTCTGCATCACGGCTGAAATGCCGCCTGTTTCGGTGGATGAGGCCACCGAACGCTATCTTGAGGCGATGATCAATCTGCTGCGCTGGCAGGCGCCGGATTAAGGCTGCCGTAGCTGAATGAGAGTGCGGGATCGACATCCGCTGCCAGCCAGGTCGGGCCATCCAGATCGGCAAAGGCAGCCTGAGAAACCAGTGGCAGCGCGGCCCGGATAGCGCGTGAGGTGCAGAGCATACAGCCCAGCATCAGCGTGAAACCCTGTTCACGTGCTGCGGCTGCCAGCGCCAGCGCCTCGGTCAGCCCGCCGGTTTTATCCAGCTTGATATTGATCATTTCATAACGCCCGGCCAGTCCGGCCAGGCTGTCGCGCGTATGACAACTTTCATCTGCGCAAATTGGCAGCGGATGGACAAAGTTTGCCAGCGCAGCATCCTGCCCGGCTGGCAGTGGCTGCTCCAGCATTGCAATATTGAGATCCGCCAGCAGCTGACAGCGTGCCGCCAGCCCTTCGGCTTCCCAGGACTCATTGGCGTCGATAATCAGGGTCGCGTCGGGAACCGCGCTGCGGATCGCCACCAGCCGCTCACTGATCAGATGGTTATCCATTTTCACTTTAAGCAGTTTTGCACCGTGCTGCCACAGCGCCAGCGCGCTGCTGGCCATCGCCTCTGGCGTATCGATACCGATAGTGCGCGCCGTGGCAACCTGTCCGGCCAGCGGTTGATCGCACAGCGCGGCCAGCGTCTGATGCTGCTGCTGACGTTCAAGATCCCACAGCGCGCAATCAATAGCATTCCGCGCTGCGCCAGCCGGCATCGACTGCTGCAGCGCGCTTCGGGTCATGCCCTGCTGCAGCGCGGGCAGCTGAGCGGCAATCTGCGCCAGCACGGAGGCCTCGCTCTCGCCATAACGGGCATAGGGGGTCGCCTCTCCGGTGCCTTTGATACCGTTTTCTTCAATTTCCACCACCACAACCTGCGCTTCAGTACGACTGCCGCGTGAGATAACGAACGGCGAATGCAGTGGCCAGGCTTCAGGATAACTCTTCACTGTTCTCATTATTACACCTTAAAATTGTGCGCCTGATGTGAAGCTGAGCGATTATTGCAAGAAAGGTAATCGTAAACCCCTAAAAATTATGGCATAAACTTTAGCGGTTTTCGTGAAGTCGCGCGCTGCGCTGACTTTTCATTCAAAAAGGAGATTGTATGTCACAGAACGTTCACTTTCAGGGTAATCCTGTCCCGGTCGCCGGTCATTTTCCACAGGCAGGTGAACAGGCGCAGCCTTTTACCCTGGTCACTAAAGATCTGGCGGATGTTTCGCTGGCGGACTATGCCGGAAAGCGTAAGGTGCTGAACATCTTCCCGAGTATTGATACCGGCGTCTGTGCCGCCTCGGTTCGCAAGTTCAACGAGCGCTCCGGTGATACCAGCAACACCGTTGTACTCTGCATCTCAGCTGACCTGCCGTTTGCTCAGTCTCGCTTCTGCGGCGCAGAGAACGTATCCAATGTGGTAACGCTTTCTGCCATGCGCGGTTCAGAGTTCAAAGAAAATTATGGCGTTGCGATCTCTGATGGTCCGTTAAAAGGCCTGACCGCCCGCGCAGTAGTGGTGCTGGATGAGAATGATAACGTGCTTTACAGCCAGCTGGTCAATGAGATCACTGAAGAGCCGGATTACGATGCAGCGCTGGCCGCGCTGAAGTAAGCAGTCTGTAAAAAAACCGTCCTGTCGGGGACGGTTTTTACGGTTCAGGACCCGCTATGCCAGCTACTCACTCTCTCCACGCTTCTGCCCTAACCCATATTCGCGCAGTTTGTTGGCGATTGCCGTGTGTGACACGCCCAGACGTCTGGCCAGCTTACGCGTGCTGGGATAAGAGAGATAGAGCCGGGTCAGTACCGAGCGCTCAAAGCGGCTGGTAATATCATCCAGCGATCCTTCCAGTGCTTCCTCACCCAGCGACACATCCAGCGCCTGCTCCGGCAGCACGATATCCTGCGGACGCAGCTCGTAACCTTCCAGCTGAGTCATAGCCCGATACAGCGTGTTTTTCAGCTGCCGGACATTGCCCGGCCAGCTATAGCGCGTCAGGTACGGAAGTAACTGCGGAGAAAGACGCGGGCGCGGCACTCCCTGCTCATCGGCAAAACGCGCCACAAACATTTCTGTCAGCGGCAGGATATCAAGCGGGCGTTCACGCAGCGGCGGCAGATTCAGCGTCAGCACATTGAGCCGGTAAAACAGGTCTTCGCGGAACTCCCCGCGCTGTACCATCTCAATCAGGTTCTTCTGCGTGGCGCAGATCACCCGCACATCAACATGCACTTCATGATCTTCACCTACGCGGCGAAAGGTACCGTCATTGAGAAAACGCAGCAGCTTGGTCTGCATACGCGGCGACATCTCACCGATTTCGTCCAGCAGCACCGAGCCGCCGCTGGCCTGCTCAAAAAAGCCCTTTTTCCCTTCCAGCGCATTGGGATAGGCGCCGGCGGCGTGGCCGAACAGCTCGCTCTCCGCCACGTCGTCCGGAATCGAGCCGCAGTTCAGCGCAAGAAACGGTTTTTTACCGCGCGCGCTGCGCAGGTGGCAGGCGCGCGCCAGCATATCCTTGCCGGTGCCGGTATCGCCCACAATGAGCAGCGGCGCATCATGCATCGCCAGCTTGCGCGCCTGTTCAACCACCTGGCGCATTTTGGGCGTCACCGCCACGATGTGATCAAACTCAGACTCATCGGTGACGCTGAGGTTCTGCAGCTGACGTCCCATGCGCGCCGTTGACTTCAGCGTGATCATTGCGCCCACCGGGTTATCGCCCTGCTCATCACTGTCTGCGAGGTAAATAGGCCGCGCCTCCATCAGAAAATCACGCCCCTGAATGACGACATGCTGGGTCTGTGCCTCCACCCGTTCGCTCTCCAGCCAGCGCTGAAAGTTAACGCCGCCAATCAGTGACGCCACGCTGTGATTGCGGATTTTCTGCTCATCCAGCGCAAACAGATGCTGTGCCGCCGGGTTAGCCAGCTCAATCTTACCTTTAAGATCGATAGAGAATACCGGCTCAGGCATGGCCACCAGCAGCGCGCTGAGTGCACGATGCTCACGTTCAGAGGGCAAATATGCCACGGTGCGGACATCGGTGACGCCAGGCGTGCGCCGGATTTCTGCCATCAGGCTGCTGAAAGCGTCAAACTCCAGTGCAGAAAAGCTGAGGTAGATACGGCCCTGCGGGGCAATTTCGATGCCGCGTAAATCAATATTGCGGGCGACCAGCAGGTCGAGCAATTCACGCGCCAGACCGATTCGGTCATGACAAAAAACTTCCAAACGCATGGCAGTCAGCCTTAGTCAGGTTTTGATTTCAGAGATAATACGCTAACTTGCAGCCCCTCAGAAGGCCCGTGTCATGAAAAGTTGACAGCCAGACACAGTTTTGCGATTGCACAGCGCAAAAAAAAGCCACTTATGCCGCCATAAAAGGAAAAAGGCAACGTAAACGTTGCCTTTTAGCGTCACAGCAGAATGAAAGTGGCCAGGCCGGCGATTATTTGGCACTCTGCTCTGATGCGGCAGCACCTTTTGCCAGCGAGGTTTTAAGCTGGCTGACGAGGTCGCGGCGGAAGTCGCCAAGGCGTGGTTTATCCTCTTCAAGCCATGGCAGCGGACGACACAGCTCCATCGCTTTAATGCCCAGCCGCGCGGTCAGCAAGCCGGCACCAATGCCCTGTGCGGCGCGGGCTGAAAGGCGCGCCGCGATATCCTGCGACATCCAGTCCATCCCCACTTCACGCACCAGTTCAGATGCGCCGGCAAAAGCCATATTCAGCAAAACCAGACGAAACAGGCGAATACGGCTGAAATAGCCAAGCTCAATGCCATAGATTGCAGCGATGCGGTTCACCAGCCGCAGGTTGCGCCAGGCGATAAATGCCATATCCACCAGCGCCAGCGGACTGACAGCGATCATCAGGGTCGATTCAGCCGCATGGCGGCTGATCTCACTGCGCGCCTGGCGATCGAGCACCGGCTGCACCAGCTGTGCGTAAAGCGTGACAATTTCGCGATCGTTATGCGTCTCATGCAGCGCGGCATACCAGCGCTGCAGCGCCGGATGCGCCTGATCGAGCCGCGCCTGCTGCGCCAGCGTTTCGCAAAAAGCGCGTGCCTTGCCTATGCCATGACTCTGCAGCAAATCGCGCGCCACGTCGCGCTCTTCCGCCCGCTGACGCAGTCGCCACAGGCGCCGCCACTCCGCGATCAGGGCGCCGGCACCGGCTGTGACTATCAGCCCGCCTGCCGCGCCGCTACCCAGCGCAAACCAGTCGCGCGCCAGCCAGGCATCGTGCAGGAACTGTACGCCCTGAGCCAGCACGCTCACGGTGAAAACCGCCACGCCCGCACCAGCCAGTTTGCGCCACAGGCTGCGCTTCGGCCGCAGCGCTGCTTCCACCATCTTTTCACCTGCGCCTTCAGGCAGCGGCTCTGTCCCGGCCGCCGCGACAAAATCGGCTGTTTTCACATCAAACGTTTGCGCAGCACGCAGCGGTGGCTGTGTGTCACTGCTGAGCGGCCGGGCAAAATCGATGCGCGCTTTTAACGGCGTTTCATCACTCATCGCAATTTATCTCCCAGTAAAAATTCCAGCGCGGCATCCATGCGAATATGCGGCAGAGGCCGATCAACATCCAGCGATTGCGGTCTGAATTGCTCAAACTGAAACCCCTGCTGTTGCCAGAAGCTGTTACCCGGCAAGCGGGGCGGCACCTCGCCCGGATAAACGGTAAGGGGCTCACCATCTGCCAGACGTTCACCGCGCAGTGCCGGCAGTTTCTCACCCCGGTGATCCACCAGACCGCTTTCAGTGGCCTGTATGGCCGCCAGTCCGAGGCAATCCATGCTGATCCCTTCAAACGCGGCGTTCTGCCACGCATCCTGCACCAGCTGCTGCAACAGCGACACCATATTGGCGTGCTGATCGGCGGTGATGTGATCGGCTTTCGTTGCCGCAAACAGCAATTTGTCTATCACCGGCGAAAAGAGGCGCCGGAACAGGGTTCGCTGGCCGTAATGAAAACTCTGCATGAGCTGGGTCAGCGCCAGGCGCATGTCATTAAACGCCTGTGGTCCGCTGTTCAGCGGCTGAAGGCAATCAACCAGCACGATCTGCCGGTCAAACCGCAGGAAGTAATTTTTATAGAAACCCTTCACCACGTGCGAACAGTAGTAGTTATACCGCTGCTGCAGTACGGCAAAATTACTGCCGGCCGGCGCCTGGGCCAGTTTGCTCACAGCCTGCTCATCCGCATCGGGCCACGGGAAAAACTGCAGCGCCGGCGCGCCCGCCATCTCGCCCGGCAGCACAAAGCGGCCCGGCTGAATAAAATGCAGCCCCTGGCTTTTGCAGTGGTGCAGATAATCTGTCCAGGCAGCAGCAATCTCTGCCAGCTGGTTTTCATTAGCGGGTGCCAGCGGATCCAGATTATGGCAGAGCTCACGCCAGCGGGCTGACCAGGTTTCTCTGTCGCCCTGCAGCAGTCCACGCATCTGCCGCGACCAGCTGACATAATCCTGTGCCAGCATGGGCAGATCGAGCAGCCATTCGCCGGGATAGTCAACTATCTCGAGATAGAGCGTGGCGGTATCTTTGAAGTGCCGCAGCAGTGAATTGTCAGGCCGGTAGCGCAGTGCAAGGCACATTTCGCTGACGCCGCGCGTCGGGGTGGGCCACGCAGGCGGTGCGCCGTAGAGCTGCGCAAGACCTTCATCGTAGGTAAAGCGCGGCGTGCCAAGCTCGCGCTGCGGCACGCGCTTTACGCCAAGCAGGCGCTCTTCACGTACCACTGAGAACAGCGGCAGGCGCGCGCCGTGATGGACGTTCAGCAGCTGGTTTACCAGCGAGGTGATAAACGCTGTTTTGCCGCTGCGGCTCAGACCCGTAACCGCCAGGCGCAGATGACGATCCACGCCGCGGTTCATCAACGCAACAAGTTCATTTTGCAGTTTTTTCATCGTTTTCCCTGATGAAACGTGCTGACAGACGGCGAAACGCCCTGCTCAGCAACGGTTCCAGGGCGGCCGCCAGCAACAGGCGCAGCGGACGGCGCGCCACCGATTTAACAGCCCAGCCGGCGAGCCCGCCGGGACCATAGGTTACTGCACTGATAATGATGAATTTTCCGGCCGACTTCAACGCAGGCGTTGCGCGACGGCGCAGAGCAGTCATTCGCTGAGTGTGCATAAAGCCCCTTATGAGTTGAGAGGCGGACCCGCCAGGGTCCGGGGATCAGAGCTGACGAAAGCGGCTGCGTACGCTGAAGGTTTCAGAAGTCACATAACGCTCTACATCGCGTACGCTACGCTCATCCTGGCTCAGCGCCAGCGCCAGTTCATCCAGCTGTTCACGGGCCGTGGGCTGTTTCTGATCTGGCAGCATGGCCGGTTTCTCATCCAGCACATAGCCGAGAATAAAATAGGCGGTCACGGTGATCATAAACAGACCAAAGAACAGCGACAGCACAACAATGACGCGCAGCAGACGTACCGGTATATCAAGATATTCCGCCACGCCGGCGCAGACGCCCCGTACTTTGCCCTGCTGCGGAATACGCCAGAGTTTGCGATCGCCTGTCATGGCTGCCTCCAGTTTGGATGCTCCGCATCAAGAATCGCTTCCAGCGCCTGAACGCGCTCACGCATACGTTGCGCCTCCTGCGTCAGCTGCTGCAGCCGCTGCATATCGTTATTCGACAATTCACCTGCACTGCGCCGGTTACTGTAATGCAGCCATAACCAGATGGGCGCGACAAACAGCACGAAAATTGTCAGGGGTATGGCAAGAAAAAGTGCGCTCATTGACTCTCCTTAATCATCTACACCGTTTCAGCTGGGCCCGAAACCGGGCCCGGACGCGATCACTCGCTGCGGTTCATTCTGGCTTTCAGCGCGGCCAGCTGCTGACTGATTTCATCGTCTGCTTTCAGCTCGGCAAACTGCTGATCCAGCGTTTTTGATTTACCAAAGCGCTGACTTTCCGCTTCAGCTTCCATATGATCGATACGGCGTTCAAAGGACTCAAAGCGCGCCATCGCATCATCGATTTTGCCGCTGTCAAGCTGACGGCGTACATCGCGTGATGAGGAAGCCGCCTGATGGCGCAGCGTCAGCGCCTGCTGGCGGGCGCGGGTTTCACCGAGTTTATTTTCCAGCTCGCCGATCTCCCCTTTCATACGCTCCAGCGTCTCATCCACCTGCGTGGACTCCTGCTGCAGCAGACTAATCAGATCGGTGAGTTTCTGTTTTTCGATCAGCGCAGAGCGTGCCAGATCTTCTTTCTCTTTGCTGATAGCCAGCTCTGCTTTCTCCTGCCACTCAGACTGCTGAACTTCAGCCTGCTCAATGCGACGCAGCAGCTGTTTTTTCTCAGCCAGCGCGCGTGCTGAAGTGGAGCGTACTTCTACCAGCGTGTCTTCCATCTCCTGAATCATCAGGCGTACCAGTTTCTGCGGATCTTCTGCGCGCTCAAGCAGCGAATTAATATTAGCGTTTACGATGTCAGCGAAACGAGAAAAAATACCCATAATGATGTTCCTTAATATTGTCGTGTATAGGGTCGGACGCTTTTACTGCTTACAAGATGCGTGCCAACTTTTAACTGGTTGATTTTATTAATAGGCGCAGGTTTACTTTCTGGCGGCAGGAAGCCAGGATAAGTAAATTACACAACTATTGGTGAAATTCATCATGGCTAACGGCAACGATAACCTGCTGGGCGAATCGAATAATTTTCTTGAAATGCTGGAGCAGGTTTCTCAGCTGGCGCCGCTGGAAAAACCGGTGCTGGTGGTGGGTGAGCGCGGTACCGGTAAGGAGCTGATCGCCAGCCGCCTGCACTATTTGTCTGAACGCTGGCAGGGTCCTTTTATCTCGCTTAACTGCGCAGCGCTTAATGAGAGCCTGCTCGACTCTGAGCTGTTCGGACATGAGGCGGGCGCCTTTACCGGTGCGCAGAAGCGTCATCTTGGTCGTTTTGAGCGCGCCGACGGCGGCACGCTGTTCCTTGATGAGCTGGCGACAGCGCCGATGCTGGTTCAGGAGAAACTGCTGCGCGTGATTGAATATGGTCAGCTGGAGCGTGTTGGCGGTAATCACGCTCTGCAGGTGAATGTACGCCTGGTCTGCGCCACTAATGAAGATTTACCCGCGCTCGCCGCTGCCGGAAAATTCCGGGCTGACCTGCTGGATCGCCTCGCCTTTGATGTGGTGCAGCTGCCGCCGCTGCGCCAGCGACGCAGCGATATTCTGCTCATGGCGGAGCATTTTGCTATCCAGATGTGTCGCGAGCTGCGTCTGCCGCTGTTTCCCGGCTTCAGCGAACGCGCGCAACGAGAACTGCTGGACTACAGCTGGCCCGGTAATGTGCGCGAGTTAAAGAATGTTGTGGAACGCTCTGTATACCGGCATCGCAGCACTGAGGAGCTGCTGGACAACATCATCATTAATCCGTTTGCTTTAAAGAGTGACGTACCGGCAGAGCCGCCGCGCCCTGCCGGATCGGCTGCACTGCCTGCCCTGCCGCTTGATTTGCGCCAGTGGCAGCATCAGCAGGAGCGCGCGCTGGTGGAAATGAGCCTGCAGAATGCAAAGTTTAACCAGCGACGCGCGGCCGATCTGCTGGGTGTGACCTATCATCAGCTGCGCGCAATGATGAAAAAGCACGGTATTCAGGTCCGTGACGAGAGTTGATAGCGACGAGAGTGGATAGCGAAGCGGAGAGCGGGAGCATACATCAGTATGTGACCGGTTCTGCTGAGCGCAGCCAGTGCTGCTGCTGCAGACCAAACAGCCTCTTTTTTCAAACTGACTGATGTGGCAGCAAGGCGGCAAGCGAAGCGG